>JGI12316J15309_10003091_pt1 | contig 222190 bp, 184 predicted proteins | sample MarCyaLeptolynsp_FD_15309 | JGI IMG/M metagenome (IMG submission 15309) | reverse complement strand
TAGCGTCGTTGCTCTTCGGTCACTTGGGCCCACCAAACTCCCTCCTCGCGCCTCGCCATCACGCGGATGGGACGCGGACATTTCCCAACAACACCGGTTCCAGGTCACTAGCGGCCGGCTTTCACCGCTTCTTGCGGCGGCGCATGCCCGGCTGGGCGACGGTTGGGTCGTCGGGCCAGGCGTGCTTGGGATAGCGGCGCTCGAGCTGTTTTTTGAGGGTCGGATAGTGGCGCTCCCAGAAGCCGGCCAGATCCGTCGTCACCTGGACGGCGCGCTGGTTTGGTGCGAGCAGGTGAACGACCAGGGGCACCGCGCCACCGGCCACCGTCGGCGTCTGGGCCATGCCGAAGAAGTCCTGCAGGCGAGACTCGATCCACGGCGGTCGGTCGCGTTCGTAATGCACTCGCACCGAGCGCCCCGAGAGCAATTCGACGCGGACCGGCGCCAACCGCTCGAGCGCTCGGCGGGCCTCGGCATCGAGCCTCTGCACGAGCACCTGCTCCCAATCGGTTTTGCGCAGCTCGCCCAGGGTCTTGAGCCCGTAGGCGGCTTCCCCGGCCGCGCGCGTGAGCTCGTCGTCATCCGGCGCCGACAGCCCCAGCTCCGGTCGGTGCTCGGCCAACGTGTCGAGTCGGTTTTCCCAGTTGCCGAGCATGTCGGCGTCGAACAGCCCCCGCACGCCGCCCGGCGTCGCCGCGGCGGCAGCCACCAGAGCGCTCGCCACGGCCTCGAGTTCCTCTGCGTTGGGCGGCCGCCGGGTCTCGTCGAGGGTCACGCCGTCGTAGCGCAGCCGCGATGTGATCCAGACCCGGTCGTCGTCGGCTCGGTATTCGACGTCCGTTTCTTCGGTCAGCGCGTCGGCGGCGACATCGATGAGCAGCTCCGGCTCGATGGCGCACACCACCCGCGCCACCCGGCGACCGCGAACCTCCTCGGCCCCCGGTACCGCGAACAGGTCGGCGTCGCCGCCGACGTGCGCATCCGAGAGCTGCACAGCGCCGCCCCCGCTGAGAACCAGCTCGCGCTCGCCGCTGCGCCGGCGCTTGCCGACCCGGTCGGGAAACCCGGCGACGACGGCGCGGGCAAACGCTTCGTCGGGGTCATCGGGCCGCGGTCCCGGTCGCCCGGCGGCTCGAGCGAGCTGGCGCGCCACCCGATCGATGGATCGCGCCGGTCGCGCGAGCAGGCCGGCCGAGCGGGCCGCCCCACTGTCGAACTTGCGGCGCGCGAGCCGGCCGAGCCGGTCGACGAGTTCGTCCGCCTCGGCCGTTCCGCGGTCGTCTCGCTCGCGCACGTCTCGCTCGGACAGCATGGCGGCGCAAAGCGATGCTTCGCGGGCAACGCCGAGGGCGGCTCCTTCGACGACAACCCGCGCCAGGCGCGGGTGCGCCGGCACGCCGACCATGGCGCGACCGATGTCAGTCAAGCGACCGTGGGCAACAGCCCCCAACCTCGTGAGCAGCGTGTGCGCCGCCTCGGCCGCCGCATGCGGCGGGGCATCCAACCAATCGAGTGCGTCGAGACCGCTGGCGCCAGCGGCGCAAACCTGCAGCGCGAGCTCGGCCAGATCTTCGCGCGCGATCGCCGGTGTCTCGTTGTCGGGACGGGCTTCATAGTCGTGCCGCGTGAACAAACGCACACAGCGCCCGGGCCGTGTACGTCCCGCGCGCCCCGCCCGCTGCTCGGCCGACGCTTTCGACACGGGCCGCACTCGCAACGTCGGCAGGCCCGACCAGGGTGAGTGGCTCGCCACGTTGGCCACGCCGCTATCGATGACGGCCACGACCCCGGCAATGGTGACCGACGTCTCCGCGACGTTGGTCGACAGGATCAGGCGGCGGCGACTCTGCGGTCGCACCGCCCGATCCTGCTCGTCGGGCGGCAGGTCGCCGTGCAGCACGACGCTCATCATGTCCAGTCGCGCCACCAGCTCGGCGCACGCCGACTCGGTGCGGCGAATCTCCCCCATGCCGGGCAAGAACACGAGCACGTCGCCATCGAGTCCGTCTCGGTCGAGCTGCCGCAACGCGGTGGCGACTCGACCCGCGAGCGGCCGGTCGTCCGGTTGCGCCGCGAAGTCGACGGCGACCGGGAAACGCCGGCCCTCGGAGGCAATGCGCGGACAGTCGTTCAGAAACCGCGCAACGGGCTCGGCATCGAGGGTTGCCGACATCGCCAACAACCGTAAATCGCGCCGATTTTGTCGCTGGGCGGCCCGAATGAGGGCCAGCGCCATGTCGCTTTGCAAATGGCGCTCGTGAAACTCGTCGAGGATGACCGCACCCACACCGCGCAGCGACGGATCGCTCGCCAGTCGCCGCGCGAGAATTCCCGCGGTCACGAACCGAATCCTCGTGTTCGGTCCGGTCTTGTCGTCGAACCGCACCTGGTAGCCAACGCGCTCGCCGAGCCGCTCGCCCAGTTGCTCCGCGACGCGACGCGCGGCCATGCGGGCCGCGAGCCGACGCGGCTGCGCTACGAGGATCTCACCTTCGATGCAGTCCAGCAGCGCCGGCGGAACGCGCGTGGTCTTGCCGGCACCCGGTGGCGCTTCGAGCACCGCATTGCCGCGACTCACGGCTGCGACGACGTCTTCGATCACGTCGTCGATGGGAAGCGCATTGTCGCTCACAGCGACGCGCATCATGGACGCGCGTTCGGCGACGCGCAACGCCGCGTTCGATTCCCTTTTGACTTCGCGCGCGATCGTTTACTATGGGGACGTGCATCCCCGATCCGTCGCATCGATCGAGTCGGCAGCTCGCACGCTCGAAGGGGATGGGTTCCCGGTTCGCCGCGCGCTGTCGTGCGTCGACGAGGTCGGCGTCGACTGCGACCCCTTCTTGCTCCTCGACGAAATCGGTCCGGTCGAGTGGCAGCCGGGCCAGGCGGTCGGAGCCGGCGATCAGCCGCGGTGCGGCTTCGAGTCGGTTACCTACCTGCTGTCGGGCGAGCTCGACTACCGCGATTCGATGGGCAACTGCGCGTCCCTCGCGCCGGGGGGACTGCACTGGCTCAATGCCGGAGCCGGCGTCGTGCACGCCGAAGAGCCGTCCCGCTCGCTGGTCGAGACCGGCGGCCGGATCCACGGCTTTTCGCTGTGGGTGAACCTGCCGCGGCGCGCGAAAGCCAGGCAACCGCAGTTTCGATCGGTACCGAGCGCGGGTCTGCCCACGTACCGAGTGGGCGACGGCGCCTCCAGAGTGCGCGTTCTCGTGGGTGAGTGCGCGGGGCTGGTCGCGCCGGTGCGCACGGAAACACCGCTCATCCTCGCGCACGTCACGGTCGCGGCGAACGAAACCGTGCAACTCGCCGTGCCCCGCGGCTTTAGCTCCTTCGCGTACGTGTTTGGCGGCGAAGCACAGTGTGGGCAAAGCTCCGTCACCGCGGGCCAGCTCGCGCGGCTCGAAGCCGACGGCGACGGCGTCGAACTGCAGGCCGGACAGCAGCCGGCCGACGTGCTGCTGTGCGGCGGCCGCCCCATTCGCGAGCCGGTCGCTCGCTACGGCAGCTTCGTGATGACCACGACCGACGAAATCGTCGAGGCCTTCGACGACTATCGCGCCGGTCGACTCGGCGCTCGCGCTGCCGCCGGCCGCTAAGCGCCAGCGCGCTCGGCCTCGGCGTCGGTCCCGAGCTCGGTGTTTAGCTGGCGCTTTCGATCAGCGACGGCAGCTCGTCGCTTAGCTCGGAGACATCGAGGTCAAGCAGCTCCGAGCCCTCGACCACCAGCGCCCGAGCCTCGTCGGCGTCGAAGCTGCCGGCGTACATCCCCTCGGCCTTGGCCATCGCGTTGGCCAGACACACGACGTTGGCAAACGAAACCTGGTCATCGGCGCGAAATTGCCCCGAGTCCGCGATGGCAAGACACAGCGACTCCGGCAGTTCCCACTTTTCCGCGACCGCGGTGCCCACCTCGCGGTGAGCGCGATTGAGAACCTCGAGCCAGAGTCGGTCCGACATCCACTCGGCGTTTTCCGCGGCCAGCATGCGCTCGGCCTCGAGCATGATGGTCGCGACGACGGGCTTGCCGACGTCGTGCAGAAGCCCCGCGAGGTAGGCGACCTCGGGATCGAGTCCGCCGACGCGGCTCGCGACCTCTCGGGACAGCACGGCGACGGCCAAGGAATGCTCCCAGATTCCCTTGAACGCGTTGCGGATCCGGGAGTTTCGCGACTTGAACACCTTGTGGGCCGACAGTTCGATCAGCACCGTGCGGAGCTGGGCAAACCCCAGCCGGGAAATCGCGTGGCGCAGGGTTTCGATCTTGCCGACGCCCCCCAGCGCGGCGCTGTTGGCCTTGCGAATGACTTGCGGTGCCAGCAGCGGATCCTGTTCGAGCACCCGGGCAATGGCGCCAAAGGTAATCGCCGTGTTGCGCATGGAGTCGATGCACTCCATGGCCACGCCCGGCATGGCCGGAATGACGAGTCGATCGTTGGCCAGGCGCTCGAGGATGATCTTGTTGAACTGCAGGCGGACGTTCTCGGCGCCCGCGCGTTCGGCCGGACTCAGCTGCTCGGGAGCCGGCCCCGCCTGATCGTTGGCGACCGCGGGGGCCTGGACCAGACGCGACGACCGCGGCGCCGGGGTTCGCAACGACCGCACCAGTGCCGAGCGCATCTTGCGCATGTCCTCGTGCCGCGCGGCGGGGTCCTTGGCGAGAGCGCGCGCAACCAGGGCGCCTAGAGCCTCGGGCACGTCCGGCACGTTGCCAACCAGCGGATCCGGCGTCTCGTTGACATGGGCCATGATGATGCGGCCGATGGCTTCGTAGTCGAAGGCCGGTTTGCCGGCGAGCATCTCGTAGAGGACCATGCCCAGCGAGTACACGTCACTGCGGTGGTCGAGGTTCGAATCGCCGAGGCACTGCTCGGGCGACATGTACAGCGGCGTTCCCAGAACCATGCCGGTCTGGGTGTGGTGCGCCCGCTGGGCCTTGCCGAGCTTGGCGATGCCAAAGTCGAGAACCTTGACGTAGTCGGGGTAGTCCGGGTGGTTCGTCAGAAAGATGTTGTCGGGCTTGAGGTCCCGGTGGATCACGCCCTGATGGTGCGCGGCCGCCAGGGCACCTGCGACTTGCGCGCCGATGCGCACGGCCACTTCGGGCTCGAGACGGCCGACCCGCCGCAGGCGCTGGTCCAGCGGCTCGCCCTCGAGCAGCTCCATGACGATGTAGTAGCCGTACTCGCTCTGGCCGAAGTCGGTAACGTCGACGATGTTCGGGTGCCGAATGCTGTTGACCGAGCGCGCCTCGTTAAAGAAGCGAGAGATGATTTCCTCGTTCGAGGCGAACGACTCGTGGATGAACTTGACCGCCGCCCGACGACCAATGACCGCGTGCTCGGCCTCGTACACCCGCCCCATGGCGCCTTCCCCGAGCACCGAAACGAGCCGATGGCCGGCGACTTGTGCGCCGATGAGCGGGTCGGCTTGTGGGGCTAAAGGTCCTGAGTGCACGCGCGGGTTCCTCCACTGCATCGGTTCGGCCGCCCGCGCGAAAACTTGTGCGCGCGCAGGCCACCGGGGACCGGGAGCGAAAAAAAACACTCGTGCCGCCGTGTAGACCGCGGTCGCACACGGCGGCCGCGATGGCTAAAGCGACGTGTCGGCGCGGTCGCGGGCGAGCCGCTGCAGTGCGTAGGCGTGCGCGGGGTCGCGCAGCCGGCGGCCCTCGATCACCGCCCCAAGCTCGTCGGCCCGGGCGTCGCGCCCCAGGGCGCGCAGCGCGCGAACGTGAGCGCGCTCGGCCAGCAGGCGCATCACCGGGCCGGCGTCGAGCTTGGCCAGGCGCTCGAGGGCGCGCTCGGGGTCGCCACCGGCCAGGGCCACGACGCCGACCGCAAAATCGTGCGCACCGTAGGTGGGCTTGTCGGCCGGCCGCAGCTTCGCCAGACGTTCCACCGTTCGCTCGGCGCGGTCCACGCGACCAAGCTGGACCTCGGCGAACGCGCGCGCCGCCAGCGCCTGGCTCGTGACCCGCTGTTCTTGCTTGCTGCCGCGCGCCGCGCGGGTGAGCCGCCGCGCCTTTTTCAGGACCTTCGGCGCGTGGCCCTCGAGCAGCGCCAGCTCGAGCTCGAGCAGCTCTGGATAGAAGTCGCGTCCCGTGGCCGCGCCGATCCGGCGCGCCAGGGCCGACGCCTCCGCGTCGTTTCCGGCACCCAGGTGAGCCCACATGAGGTACGTGAGCCCGTCGTTTTTCTCGCCGCCGCCCGGCGAACAGCAGTCGTCGTCCAGGTCCGCTCCTACCCCCTTTGCGTAGGCCGTAAACGCTTCCACCGCGCCGGGCCAGTCGCCCCGGTAGGCGCGCACGACGCCCACGCCCGAGTGCGACACCGCCCACGACGGGGACAGCTCGAGCGCGCGCTCGAACGCGCGCTCGGCGTCGTCGAGCCGGCCCGCGCGCAAATAAATCTCGCCCAGGCTATCGAGCGGATTGGGCTGGCTGGGGCGCAGCTCGACGTACCGGCGGGCTGCCGTCAGAGCGTCGGCGTGGCGCCCTTGCTCCACGTGCAGGTACGCCAGATTGTTGTGCGGCTCGGCCGCGCGCGGGTTGAGCTCGGTGGCGCGGCGGTAGGCTTCGATGGCCTCGTCGGACCGGCCAACGCGCATGGCCGCGTCGCCAACGAGCTTGTGGGCGCGCCAGTCGCGCGGATTGAGGGCGGCCACCTCCCGGTAGAGCTTCTCGGCCTCGTCGCGGCGCCCCGTGCGCGCCGCGACCAGCGCGCGCACCAGGGCTCGCTCCGCCTCCGGCAGCTCTCCGGAGAGCTCAACCGCCTTCTTCGCCGCCCGTGCCCCGTCGTCGCCTCCGGTGACGCTCGCCAGATAGGCGTACGCCAGAGCAAAGTCGGGGTCGGCCTCGATGGCGCCGCGAAACTCCTCGGCAGCCTCCGCCATGCGCACGTTCTCCTGGAGCTCGCGGCCCTTCGAGAACCGGCGCATGGCTTCCTGCGACTTCGACGAAACCGGGATCACCCGGGCCTGCCGCGGCCCTAGCTCGCTGGCCGACACGACCCCGGCCCCGGGCCCGACGGCCTTGGGAGGTGCACTCGCGGCTGACTCGCCCCGATCTCGCGAACAACCGGAGGCGGCGAGGCAGGCTACGGCGATGGCGAGGGGCAGTCTGGTCATGAGTCGGCAGCCAGGGGGACTACGCCCAAAGTTACCGGTTCCGGCACGGCCCTGCTTCCGGCGCGAGCACGATTTCGCGTTTCGGCGCAGCCGGGCGAACCGCGACCGGCCCGGGCGTCACTCCGGCGGCCAGACGCCGATTCCGGTGATGCCGCCCTCGTCGTCGATGCGCCAGGTCTGTATGCGCCCGCTCGTTTCCTCGGTGGCGGGGTCGAAGTCGAGATCGCCCGAGGCTCCGTTGAGGTTCACCGACACGCCCTCGCGAAACTCATCCAGCACCGGGAGCCAGCTGCTGGGCACGACGTCGAGCGACGTCCCCGCGCTCACGCGTCGCAGCCCGCGCGCGATTCCGCCCCCGCTGAGCCCGCCCTCCTGCTGCAGCGCCCACGCCGCGCCGTAAGCGAGCAACCAGGCGGCGTCGAACGCGTTCGCGGTGAATGAAAACTGGTTGACGTTCTCTCCGTACTCGCCGGCGTAGGCCCCCACGAACTGCCCGTAGACCAGATCTTCGGCCGGGTCGCGCGGCGCCTGTCGAGTGCCGCGAACGACCGGAAATCGGGCCGGGTCGGCGCGCTGCAGCAGGTCAGAGTTTGCGGCCGCGTCGGGCAAGAAGATGCGCTTGCCGTCGAAGCCGCCGTTGACCGCGGCTGCGTTCATGAAGTCGATGGAATCCTCGGTTTGCGAGGATACGAACAGCACCTCGTCGACGCCGCTGGTCGCGGCGGTAGCGATGGCCTCGTCGCGCTCGTTCTCGTTGGCGAACGCGGTGAGCGTCGCGGTGCCGCCCAGGCGCGTGAACTCCTCGGCGAACACCGCCGACAGCGCCTCACCGTACGCGCCGACCGCGTGAATGACCGCGACCTCGTCGACCACCGCCTCGCGACCGGCCCCGGGCTCGCGCATGTCGAAGGCGATAGCCGCGCCCTGCAAGGAATCGGGTGGTGCGGTGCGCCAAAGCCGGCCCGGATTATCGTCGTCGACTTGCTCCGGGTCGAGAGGGGTGAGCGCGGGGCTCGTCGCCGACGGCGACACGATGACGATGTCGCGGTCGGCGAGGTCGAGAAACACCGCCTGCACGTCATCGGACGACGCCGGCCCAATGAGGCCCGGCAGCTCGAGCGTGTTTACCAGGTAGCGAGCGGTGTAAACGGCCGCGTCCATGCGGCTGAGCTCGTCGAACTCCAGGTCTTCTTCGACCGTGCAAAACACCAGGCCCAGGGGGCGACCGGCAATGCCGCCCTCCCCGTTGGCCTGCTTGAGCGCGAGCCGAGCCGACAGCTCACGGGCGCGGTGGGTGGCCAGGCTGCGGTCCATCAGGTTGCCGAACACGATGCGGTCCGCGTGCTCTGTCGGGCTGTCGAACAGATCGGGGGGAAACGTGGAGGCGCAGCGGCTCTCGACGGGCGCCGCCTCGCAAAACCCTTCGGCCGAGCAGACCGAACCAAAGCCAAACGCGGTGCGGCACTGGGCAGTGCTTTCGCATTCGCCCACGTCTGTATTTCCGAGCGAACAGCCGGCCAGGCCCACCATCAGCAGCACCAGCGGGCGAGTCCGCCGCGCGAAGGTCGCCACCGCGTGCAGCTCTCGGGACAACACGTTAGAAACTGCCGACGACGCCGGCCCCCCACATTCCGCGCCCGGCGAGCGGCGTCACCGCGGCGCCGCGGTCAGGTGCGCGTTCGCCGCGCCTCTTCCACCACAGATATACCCCCGCCCCGACAGCCACGAGCCCCACGCCAATCGCCACGTCGGCCGCGAGGGCAAAGTTCTGCTCGCGGTCGAGGGCCTGCTCGGCCTCGACGGAGCAGAGCCCGTCGACACAGGACCGCTCGGCGTCGATGCCCGCTTCGCGCGCCACCAGGCCCAGCGCCAGTCCGGTAACGACGGCCGCCCCGCCACCGGCCCACAAAAGGTTGCGCGTCAGGGTGCCGGAGCGCTCTTCGCCGGGCTGTTCGCACACCGGACACGTGCGCGCCCGGAGCTCCGCGAGCTCGCTGCGGGTCGCCGCCGCGGCCGCGGCTCGTTCTTCCAGCCGCCGCGCGCGCTCGGCCACCGCGTCGCGCTCTTTGTCGGGCGCGTCGGGTAGATATCGGCGCAGCGCCTCGGCCGCCCGGGCGTAGTCCCCCTGCCGCTCGCGGGCGTTGGCGATGTTGAACAGCAACAGCGGCCGCGCGCTAAGTCGATAGGCCTGCTCGAACTTGTCGACCGCCAGCTCGTAGTCGCCGCTGGCGTATGCCGCATCACCGGCCGCGAACAGCTCTTTGGCGGCCGCCACCGCGGCCTCGGACTCCTGCGCCCGAGCATGGCGGGGCGCCGCGAGCTGAAACATCAGCAACGCGGTGACGCAGCCGATCAGCGCCCGGGTGCCCACCCCCACATCCTACCCAAAGGGGGCCGCGTCGCGCGACCGTCAGCGCGCCCAGGGATCGCGGTTGTCGGTCCGCGCCCGATCGGGTCGTTCGCCGCCGTTTACCGGCTTGGACCGCGCGCGCCGCCGCAGGCGCCGCAGGCGAAGGCGCTTTTGCGGCGCAGTGTCGCGAAACACCAGTTCTCGGGGTTCGAACCCGCGCGCCTCGACCCGCAGTCGATGGGTCGAGCCATCCATGGCGAGCACGCCTTCATAGCGGCCGGTCCCGACCAACACTCCATCGAGGAACACCTGGGCGTCACCGGGCACGACCTCGAGGTCCACCGCGAACGCTGCCCCATCCCCGGTGTCCGCGCCGCGGTCCGGCGAAAGCCCGTCCGACTCGACCGTCGGCGCACCGTCGTCCTCGGGTTCCGTCTGCGTGGCTTCCTCGGGCGCCGATTCGACGGTCGACGTCCCGTCGTCGGCGGCCGCGGCCGGCGCCGCCACGCTGGCGGTGGCCAGCGGTTCGTCGAGGCCCGGAGCCTCCGACACCTCCGGGCCCGCCCGGCCAAAGAGCAGCCACGCGACCACCGCGGTCGTGGCGATCGCGCTCGCCGCCAGGGCGCGCATCCAGCTGCGACGGCGCGCTCCGCCGCGACGAGGCGCCGTCGACGAAGCCGCCCCCACCGCGTGGCGCACCGTCGGCGACGTCACGCGCCGACCGCTCGGGGACGAATCGCCCCGGCCGGCGACCTGCGTGTCCGCCGTACCGGCCCGCGCGGCGTCGAACATCGCCGGCAGGTCGCCGGTGCTCGATTGCCGCATCTCGCGCAGAGCCGCCCGCTCCAGCGATGCGCGCTCGGCCTCGCGGTCGGCGAACGCGTCGCTCATCCACTGGCCGACTTCGAGGTGACCAATGCGCTGGCCGGACTCGCCGGCAATGCGCCGAATGTCGTCGCGCAGCGCCGCCGCCGAGCTCCAGCGCTTCTCGGGCGCGATAGCCACGCACCGCGCCACCAGGTCGTCGACGCCGGCCGGCAGGTCCGCGCGGTGAGCGCTCGGCGGTGGCACCGGCGTTTCCAGCATCTCGCGCATGCTGGCCATGTCGCTGGCGTCGCCGTACATGCGAATGCCGGTGAGCATCTCGTAGAGCACCAGACCAAGCTGAAAGATGTCGGTGCGCGGATCGACCGTCCCGCCGCGAGTCTGCTCGGGCGCCATGTAGCCAAGCTTGCCGGCCATGGTGCCCTCTTCTTCGTTGCTGGCGCCGAAAGTCGCTACGCCAAAGTCGAGAATCTTGCTGGTACCGCTGTACGTCACCAGCAGGTTCGACGGCGTCACGTCGCGGTGCACGATGTTGCGCGGCCGACCGTGTTCGTCGGTGGCGGTGTGGGCCGAGTCCAGGCCCTGGGCAATGTCTGCCGCGATGGCCAGGGCGATCGGCCACGGCATCAGCCTGCCGGTCGCGTCGAGTTCGTCCACGAGCCAGTCGACCGTCTCGCCCGACAGGTACTCCATGACGATGAAGAAGCCCTCGTCGTCGCGCTTGATGTCGAGAATCTCCACCACGTTGGGGTGGCGAATCGACGCCGCGACCCGCGCCTCGTCGAGAAACATCCGGACGAAGGTGTGGTCGCGGCACAGGTGGGGGTAGATGCGCTTGACGACAACGAGCTTTTCGAAGCCACCAAGGCCTTCTTGCAGCGCCAGAAAGACGTCGGCCATTCCGCCACTGCCGATGCGTCTGCTGAACTTGAACCGGGTCACAACCCCACCCGGAAGCGAGTCTAGCAGCCCGACCGCGCCGCTGGCGCGGCACCGGGGGCCTTACACGGAACGCTGCTAGGGCAGTTGGATCGTGGGATCGTCCGGGTGCGGCCGGTACAAAAGCAGCGTGTGGCCGAGCACCTGCGCAAGAGCTGCGCCGGTCCGGCCGGCCAGCTCGGCGCCGGCCTCGGCCTTCTCGACGAAGGCATTATTGCCGATGCGCACCTTCACCAGCTCGTGATCGAGCAGCGCCTGGTCGAGAGCGCCAACGAGCTCGTCGCTCAGCCCCTCCTTGCCGACCTGCACCAGCGGCGACAGGCCGTGACCGAGGCCGCGAAGGTAGCGCTTTTGCTTGCCCGTGAGCTCCATGAACCTGCGTGCTTACAGCGAAGGGCGCCCCGGCTCAAGCAGCTTTTTCGCGCAACGGGCCCTTTGCGGCCGACCCGGGCGTAAACATTCGCCGCGACCGTCCGATCCGCGTCGGGAAGCCCACAGGTGCCCCAATGCGACGACACATCCAAACACTGCAAGAATTCTCGATCCCTCTGCTAGCCGGCGTGTTCGCCGCGGTGGCGTGGGCCAACTTCGGTCACGAAAGCTACGAGGCCTTCGTGCACTGGTCTCCGCTCGGCCACGACAGCCACTACAACCTGCATTTTCTGGTCAACGACATCTTCATGGCGCTGTTCTTCGGCATCGCCGCCAAGGAGATCACCGAGGCGTGCCTGCCGGGCGGCGATCTCAACCCCCCGAAAAAAGCCATCAATCCGCTGATGGGCACCCTGGGTGGGGTGTTCGGCCCGGTCGGCGTCTACCTGGCGTGGTGCTGGTTCACCGGCGACCAATCCATCGCCGGCGGCTGGGGCGTCCCCACGGCCACCGACATCGCCCTGGCCTGGCTGGTCGCTCGCCTGGCGTTTGGCTCCGGCCACCCCGCGGTCAGCTTTTTGCTCCTGCTCGCGGTTGCCGACGACGGCCTGGGCCTGGCCATCATCGCCATCTTCTACCCGAACCCGGCGCATCCGGTGGAGCCGGCGTTCCTCGCCGTTGTCGCCGGCGCCATGGGCGCGGCCTACGCCATGCGTCGCGCGGGCGTCAACAACTTCTGGGCCTACCTGGCCGGCCCCGGCGTGGCCAGCTGGTGCGGGCTGTACTTTGCCCATCTGCACCCCGCCCTGGCCCTGGTTGCCGTGGTGCCCTTCATGCCCGGTCCCGAGCGCGATGAGGGCATGTACGCCGAGACCCATGGCGGTCACGACCACGCCGACACGCTCAACAAGTTCGAGCACTTCTTCAAGCTGCCGGTCGACCTCGGGCTGTTCGCCTTCGGCCTGGCCAACGCCGGCGTCGTGATGTCGTCGGTCGGCAACGCCACCTGGGCCGTGCTGCTGGCCCTGGCCGTCGGCAAAACCGTCGGCATCTTCGGTTTTGCCTACTTTGCGACCAAGATCGGGTTTCCGCTGCCCGAGGGCATGAACAAGCGCAGCCTGCTGGTCGTGGGTCTGACGGCGGGCCTGGGCCTCACCGTGGCTCTCTTTGTCGCGGGCGTGGCCTTCACCGACCCGGCCATCCAGGGGGCCGCCAAAATGGGCGCTCTGCTGTCCTTCTTCGTCGCGCCAGTGGTCCTGCTGCTGGCCCGCACGCTCAAGGTCAAGCAGGCCGACAACGCACCGCGGCACGCCGAGGCAGCCGTTGGCGCCGGCCCCATCGCGGCCGCCGTCGAGGCGGTGCGCCGGGTCAGCCAGCCCGTCGAAGTCGTCGAGTAACGCGGCCCTTCGCGGGCTGTTGGCGCGGCTATTCGAAGTCCCGATCGAGGACGGTTTTGCGACCATCCTCGGCGGCGCGGCGAATGGCCGCGTCGCATTTTCGGCGCACGATGTCCGACAGCGCCTCGAGAACGCGGTCCGACGTGTTCATGCCGCTGCGGGCCTTGACGTACTTCTTCATCTTGCTGGCCACGATGAGTACATCGCGGGGCAGGTCGTCTTCTTCGAGGTCGACCTGCCCGGCCCCGGGGTTGGCGACCACCCGACGCCTCGGCGCGTCGGCGCCGCCAGCGTTGGCGACAACTCGCCGCCTCGGAGCATCGCCCCCACCGCCACCGGCAGCCGCGCTCCGCTGTGGCTGCCGCTCCTCCGCCTCTTGCGCGGCTTTCTCGGCCAGCCATTGCTCGCGAGACGGCGACCGCTTCTCCACCGCCCAGGCCTCGCGGTGCCGCATGCTCGGTAGGTGAGCCTCCCAGCACGACACCGAGCAAAACGTCAGCCCCGTGCGCTTGCGGTTGCAGGTCGAGACGCTGCAGACCTGGTAGATGGTCGAAAACCCGATGGGGGTCTTGCAGCTGCTGCAGAGTCGCCAGTGGTCGCTCATGCGTCACCGAGTGTATTCCGAACCCGCTTGCAAAGGGGGCTCGCGGTGCCTTACGTTGCTGCGCCATGTGGGTAGTCGTCGGCGTCGCGGTGACCTGCGCGGTCGCGGTGGCCGCGATTCCGGTCACGCGCCGCGCGTTTACCGTGTTTGCGGTGTTTGCGTGGCGCCTGACGCCTGTGTTGCTGCGCAAGCTCAGGCTCGGCTTTCGCGACTACACGGCGGCCCGCGGCGTTCGCCTGGCGTTCGAAGACCTGGGCCCCGCCTACCTCAAGTTCGGCCAGATGATCGCGTCGAGCCCGGCCTCGTTTTCGACCCGCATCACCGACGAGTTTGCCCGTTGTCTCGACGAGGTGCGGCCGCTGTCGGTGCTGCGAGTCTGGAAGATTCTCGAGCGCGAGCTCGGCGCCCACCCCGAAGAGGTGTTTGCGTCCATCGACCCGAAGCCCCTCGCGTCGGCCTCCATCGCCCAGGTCCACGCGGCCCGACTGCGCAGCGGCGAAGACGTGGTCGTCAAGGTGCAGCGCCCGGGCATCGAGCGACGCATTCGCCCGGACCTCGACCTGCTCGGCCTGGTCGCCCGCATCGGCCTGCGCTTTAGTGAAGAGCTGCGCCGCGCCAACCTGCTCGGCATCGTGCGCGACTTCAAGCGCACCCTCCACGAAGAGCTCGACTTCGGGCGCGAAGCCGACAACATCGAGCGCTTCAACGCGCTGCTGGAGCGCGAGGGCCTGGCCGAGAGGGCGCGAGCCCCGCGGGTCCACCGCGATCTGAGCACCCGCCAGGTGTTGACCATGGAGCGCTTCTTCGGCGTTCGCATCGACAATGGCCCCGGCGTGGCTGAGCGCGTGCCGGACATCGGCCAGATGCTGCGCGACACGAGCGAGGTGTTTTGGAGCTGCGTGCTCCTGGGCGGTTTCTTTCACGGCGACATTCACGCCGGCAACATCATCGTGCGCGACAACGGGACCCTCGGGTACATCGACTTCGGCATCGTCGGCGAGTTCTCCGACGAGCACCGGGTCGCCCTGGCCTCCTGGGTCGCCGCCATGGTCTCGGGCAACGGCGAACAGATGGCCGACGCCATTCGACGCATGGGCGCGGTGCCCGACGACGTCGATTGGCCGCGATTCGTCGACGACATCACCGAGACGCTTTTGCCCATGCGGGCGATGACTCTCGAAGACAAAGACATCATCGAGGGCTTCTTTGCTGGTTTGCGCCGCGTCGCCGCCGACCACCAGGCACACCTGCCCCAGTCGTTCGTACTGATCCTCAAACAGCTGGCCTACTTTGGCCGCTACGTGTCGATTCACGACCCGGCCTTCAACGAAAACACCGATCCGAAGAGCCAGCAAAACTTCGTCAAGCTGTTCATGAAGTTCAACCAGTGGCGCCAGCAGGCCGGCGGAGACCAGGTGTCGATTCGCCCGGCTTCGTAGCGCCTCGAGCCGCCCGGCGGCCGCCCGAAAGGAACCAACCATGTCGCTGTCCGGAAAAACTCTTTTCATCACTGGCGCCAGCCGCGGCATCGGTCTGGCCATCGCCACGCGCGCGGCCCAGGACGGTGCCAACGTCGCCGTCATCGCCAAGACCACCGAGCCGCATCCGCGCCTTCCGGGCACCATCTACACCGCGGTCGAGGAGGTCGAAAAGGCCGGCGGCAAGGGTCTGGCCATCGCCACCGACATTCGCGACGAGCAGGCCATTTTGGCCGCCGTCGACAAGACCGTCGAAACCTTCGGCGGCATCGACATCCTGGTCAACAACGCGAGCGCAATCCATCTGACGGGCACGGTGGACACGCCCATGAAGCGCTACGACCTCATGCACTCGGTCAACACGCGCGGCACGTTCCTGTGCTCGAAGCTGTGCATCCCGCACCTGGCCAAGGCCGACAACCCGCACATTCTGAACCTGTCGCCGCCGCTCAACATGGAAGCGCGCTGGTTTGCCCCGCACGTGGCCTACACCATGGCCAAGTTCGGCATGAGCATGTGCGTGCTCGGCATGAGCCAGGAGCTCAAGAGCAAGGGCATCGGCGTCAACGCCCTTTGGCCCCGAACGGCCATAGCCACCGCGGCCGTGCAGAACCTGCTCGGCGGCGACGAGGCGGTGAAAAAGTGCCGCAAGCCCGAGATCATGGGCGACGCGGCTCACTGGATCTTCAGCCAGCCGAGCGGCGAGTGCTCCGGCAACTTCTTTATCGACGACGATGTCATGGCCAAAGCGGGCGTGACCGACCTCGACAAGTACGCGGTTTCGCCGGGAGAACCGCTCATGCCCGACTTCTTCGTGTAAAACAGTCGATATCGTCCGAGTCGGCCGGTCCGCTCAGACGGATGCGAGCGGACGCGCGTGCGCTACACCGGAGAACGTCATGAACGCCATCGCCCAACGCCTCGACCGCGCTGCCTACAAGACCCAGCAGTGGAGCATCTTTGGCGGTCTCCTCCTGTTTCAGGAGACCGCGCGTCGCCTGCTGGGCAAAAAGCCCCCGGCCGTAAACGCCGAGGTTCTGCGCGAAGTGCAGCGCCGGTACATGGCGCTGCTCGACCGCGATCTCGACAACGTGGCCCAGGGGCTGTACCCGCGCGAGCTGCTGTTTCAGATTCCCACGGCGCACTACGCGCGCCAGCTGCCCAAGCTGCTGCTCGACGCGCCGCGGATTCGCAAGCGCATGCAGGCCGGTGACTATCGCGACCTGCCCGAGGACGCGGTGCCGCGCAACTACCCGCCCTACTACCGGCGCACGTTTCACTGGCAATCGGACGGCTACCTCAGCGACCACTCGGCGGAGCTGTACGACGTCGGCGTCGAGTTTCTGTTCCGCGGCACGGCCGACATCATGCGCCGACAGGTCATTCCACCGGTGAGCCGGTTTGTCGCCGGCAGCGACCCGCGCAGCCTGCGGCTCATCGACGTGGCCTGCGGCACCGGCCGCACTCTGCTGCAGATGGCGACCGCTCACCCGCGCCTGCGCTACGTGGGCGTCGACCTGAGCCCCTACTACGTGCGCGCGGCTCGACAGCTGCTGCGCGACGTGGAAGATCTGTCCCTGGTTGCGGAAAACGCCGAGAGCCTGCCGTTCTCCGACGGGTACGCGGACATCGTCACGTCGGTGTACATGTTCCACGAGATGCCGATCAACGCGCGGCGCAACGCCCTGGCCGAGATGTATCGCGTGCTGCGCCCGGGCGGCCTGCTCGTGCTGGAGGACTCGGCCCAGCTGTCTGACTCGGGCTTTCTCGAGGGCGTCCTGCGCGCCTTTCCCCAGGATTTTCACGAGCCGTTCTACGACAACTACCTGGAGAACTGCCTGACGGAGCTGACGCGGGGGGCGGGGTTTCAGATTGAGTCGTCGGAGGTTCATCTGGTGTCGAAGGTGGTCGTGGCGCGCAAGCCGGCGCACTGACGCGCCTGACGCGTTGAAAGACCGGCGCGCTGCGGGACCGGCGCGCTGCGGAACCGGGAAACACGTGTTGAGCTGATCGGGGCTGCGCGATGGGGGCTGGCCGTGCTCAAGCATACGGTCCGCCGACCATCGGGGGTTTTGCGCAGGGCCCCGTACCGGGCATGTACACCAGAGCGTGCGGTCCGAACTGCGCGCGGCCAGCCCCCATCGTCTCCGCCCCTCGGCCTCGCGCTTGGCTCAGGTGGACCTCGTTGTGGTTGGGGTTACTGAAGGTGCCGGCCCGTGGGCCGGCAGAATGTTGTTAGTGGGAGCGGCAGCGACGGTTGGTCGAGCATCCTGATGGCCGGTGGTTGTTACGGCCCGATGGGCTGACGAGTTACGACCGGGTCAACAACCGTGACAAATAGCGGCTGTCACGAGACGTCACCGCTCCTCGGTCCGTCCATTCATTACGCCGCCGCGCAGAACAGCTGTGTCGCGATGCGGATTCAAGCGCGAGCGTTGCTCTTCAGCGCGTTCCAGTAGAATGACGGGCTCGGCGCGTATCCTTCAGCTGCCACCCAGTGAGGGCCGTTCGCCTTGCTACGTGAGGCCTGCCGCCTGGGCAACTTCGGACACGCGGTCGGCCCGCGGCGCCGACCGCACCGCCGGCAGCATTTGCCCAACAATCAGTCGCACAAGCCGGCTCGGATCCAGCCCACGTTCGGTATCTCTTCGCCCTCGTAGGCACACGTCGCACCTCAGGATGACGGCATCGGAGGAAGATGGCGGCGTTCACGTCTACCAAGATGTTCCCCATTGACGCGGGTCGCTTGCTGCATTCCGCGGTGACTGGTGCCACGAGCCCCACGGTCAAAGGTGCTCATTCTGCGTGACGCTGGCTAGCCAATCGAGGCACGTGACGGAGTCATCCAGAAAGAAGAACTTTTTGTTCTCGATTGGTGGCTCGTATAACCAGACTAGTTCTTTCCGGGTGAGGACAATTAGACGCCCATTGCAGGATTTGACTCTCCGCGAGAGAAGACGCTTGTCGGCGTCTGCAACATGTTCCACTAACGATGCGGCAACGATGTAGCCGTATCCAGGTGCAAGCTTCTGTAGCTTAATCAGCCGATCAATCTCGCCGGCGGTTAGCCCGCCGAGAGTCTTGCATTCTGCGAGCACGAGGTTTGATTGCCCGTGTCTGCCGCGAGTGAATGCCGCAAAGTCGACTTCTTCGCGCTGGTCTTCGACCGAAAGCCGAAAAGACGGGGTCCATAGTAGAGGGGTCCGCAGGAAATGCTCAAGGAGTCGGGCCAAGAGCAATACGGTGATAGAGCCTTGCGCCTTGCTGGCAGACGCAAGTGGCCCAGACACTTTATATGACCAGTGCGCCCGTTTTGTGTTCGCGTCGTGGGGGAACGGTGTGGTCGCAAGGCAATGCTGGCACGAGAGGTTCTGGGATAGCCGGTCCAGTGAGTGCCATGACCGATTGCCGCAGGTCTCGCATTGGACCTTCAGCCCCAGTCGTAGGATCCCATTGCTGACTAGAAGTCGAAGGTGATTCTCCGAAGCCGCAGAGTCGCTTCGTTTACCGCGGACCGTCTCGAGTTCGTTCTTCCATCGAGCGACCTTGTGTTCCTTACTGTCGTCGGTCCTCTGATTGAGAAGGTTGAGTAGCGTGAGGATTCGTTCGTGGCCCAACAGGCGTAGATTCGACAGACCATCCAACTGTCGGAGTAGAGCGTTCGCGAGGTGACCTGGCTCAGAGATTTCGAAGCCGTACCCATGCTGCTCGAACCATCGAGAGAACACGTCCGTGCCGGAGGGCCACTTGAATTCGACGTAGCCACCGGTCGACTGAACACCAATAGCTAGCCCGTGCACGGAAGGCCATACCCACTGGCTCCCCACGGGGCGCGTTGGCTTTTCTAAGCCATGCAGAAAGAGTGGGATGGTCGGGGCTGTTGCTGAGAAACCCGGCGCTCTACTGGGCTGGAGGACCTGCACCCAGCGTGGGGGGAGACCAACGCTACCGAACTGTTGATCGTCCAAGGGACACGGAGTTTCCACAGCGTATCTGCTCCCACCGAGCGCCGAGGGGGCGACCTCGTCATCTCGGAAATACGGCATGCGAGGAAAGCCGTCGGGGACGATGATGCGCGCCTCGATTCGCTTCGTTTGGCTAGACGGACCAACGAGTCGCGAGTAGGTATTCGCGGTTTGCGTGGGCATCGTCGGACTTAGGAGGATGTTCGAAACTGTCGGCCGCTCCACTTGCATCCAAGCTTGCGGTGGCGATGTTCCCTTCGAATCGCGCCAACTCACGTCGATTGGGAGCAAAGTATGCCCCGCGGCGCGCAGGTTCCAGAACAGAAACAAATCAGCGGTACGGCGGCCGTCGAACAGGAGCATGCTTGAGGGCCCTACGGGGCAATACAGCTGTGCCCGGGCAACCTGAAACGCGGAGTACGAGTTGACCAGTTCCGCAAAGGCTGAGTCTTTGTCTACGGCAGAAGCGGGAAAACGAAGCTGGAAGTAACGGCGGCGCCGCTCATCAAGCAACCCGAGCCACAGGTGCAGGTGCGAAGGCGACTTGCTGGTCTCAGCCACTACAAAAGACTCGAAGCCAATTCTGCTTCTTCGGGCAGCTTCGAACCCATAGGTGACATCAAGGCCGAGCTTGAGGGCGCCGCTTGCTCGCGCAAGATCACGGAACGTGAGCGTCCGGTCCGGCTCGAAGTCTATGTCGCTTGCGTCGATGCTCGATGAGCGAATCACGAAATCGGGCCGAAAGAAACGAAGCATCCCAGGACAAACTTGGGCGCTGGAAAAGGACGGCATTCCCCAATCGGCAGGCTTTCTCGGCCGCAACGGAATGATCGGAAACCACTGGCCAGCCCAGAACTTCGACGCTGCCCCGGCGGCTTCGAAGAGGCCGTCTCGGGTGGGGCGAGTAACGAAGGCCAAGCGCAAGGGGCGTATGCTTCTCTTGAAGCGCATTCCGTTTAGCTCGTGACTAGAGGGCCTAGGCTCACAGTTTCTGGTCGCTACTGCGCGGGCAGGACGCTGCTTGGGCTCCATGTTGCCGCGGGCGGGGCGAACGGCGAACTCGGTGGATTCTCGCACACTCTTCGCGGGATGATGGCGGACGCCGCGGAGTCCAAGCCAGTTGCTGTCCTCGGGGGGCTGGGCTGCCGAGCCGGCGCAGTCCGAGCCAGCTCTTCGATTGTCGCGTGACCTGTGGGCCTACGAGGGCGCTGGCACCATACGAAGTCGGAGCGCGGTGGTAGGGCATCTGCCGAACAGCAAGGTCTGGGAAGACCGACCACGGGCGGATCACCCGGCGGAACCGCGACGGCCCTTGCGTCCGCATGGAGACTAACTCACTCCAGCCCCGCCTATCGCGATCTGCTCGAGCGAGGTCCTCGCTAATGGAGCGCGGTCCTAGGCTAACCGTATGCGCTCTCGGAACCCGATCGTTGTGGGGTTGTTTGGTTACATGGCCCAGAGCATTAGGAGGGAGAGGGCCAGGGTTGGGACGAGGACGAGGGTGCCGAGGCGGAAGAATTGCCAGACGCCGACTTTGATGCCGTGGCGGCGGAGGAGGTCGACCCAGAGGAGGCCGGCGAGGGAGCCGATGGGCAGCAGGCGCGGGCCGATGTCGCCGCCGACGAGGGCGGCGAGCAGGGGCTTGGCGGTGTCGCCAACGCCGATGGCCATCATGTTGAGGATCGACATCGGATGGTTGTCGATGACCGCCGAGCCGACGGCTGAAACCACGCCGACGGTGGCCAGGTACTCGCCGGTCACGTCGGCCGGGCCGTAGATGGACATGAGCCAGTCGACGGCACCGACGCCCCGCAGGCCCTGCACGACCAAAAAGATGCCCCACAGGAACGCCAGGATGTCAAAGGACACGTGGCTCGCCATCTTGCGCATGGGCGCGATGTAGTAGACGCGCGCCATCGCCAGCGACGCGACCGCCCCGACCACGGCAACCGACCAGATTTCGAACCCCAGCGATGCCCCAACCGGATAGGCGAGAAAGACGAGCGAAAGCAGGATGACCGCCGGCTTCTCGGCCTTGTGCGGATGGACCGTCGTCACGACCTCCTCGCTCGCCGGCGCCGACGAGCGAAGCAGGTTTCGATAGACCAGCCGCAAGATGACGTACGTGAGCACGGCGCCCGCAATCGAGATCGGGAGCATCACGGCTGCGTACGAGTTGAAGTCCAGCCCCGTGAACTCGGCAACGATCATGTTCATCGGGTTGGACACGATGAACGGCGCCACGCCGGGCGCGAGAAACACGGCGAACGCGAACGCCATCGTCATCGCCGGGTTGTCGGGATAGAGCCGCCGCGTCAGGGCGACCACCAGCGGGGTGAGGATGAGAATGGCGGCGTCGTTGTTGAGCAGCGACGGCGTGATGACGCTGACCGCGAACACGATCGTGAACGTGCGCACCGCGCTCTGCGAACGGGCCCGGTTTTCGAGATGCACCGCCCATCGCTCGAACGCGCCGACCTCGCGCACCAGCCCCGTCATCAGCATGATGCAGGTGAGCGCGAGCAGCGGACGCCATTGCAGCCACAGGGCGTCGGCCAGGTCCTGGGGGCGCAGCAAGTTGGCGGCCAGCATCAAGAAGACGCCGAGCACAGCGGCGGTGCCGGGGGTGAACCGAAATTCGCGAACGGTCGGCCGAAAGACCGCGAGTCCCACCGTCAGGGCAAGAGTGCCCAAAGCGAAGACAAGGGAAGCATCCACCGTAACAGTTTGAATTCATGGCCTCTTTTCGCCAACCCCGGAGCAGCGATTGTTGCTTTTAGTTACTTTTGATAACTTTTAAGCACCTTGGCGGTCCCCGGCGATTTCATGACGACCCGCGAGGTTGCCGGTTACCTCGGGGTGCACGAAAAGCACGTCTATCGGCTGCTCAAGCAGGGCCGGCTTCCGGGAACCCGCGTCGCGGGGCGCTGGAAGTTCTCGCGGCGACAGGTCCGAGAATGGATCGAGGCCTCCTCTCGCGAGCTCGTCGACGAAAACCGCGCCGCGCACGACGCCTCGTCGCCGAGAGCCGAGCCCCATCACCTGATCATCGTCGGCGCCGACGATCTGCTGCTGCAGATCCTCCAGCGCGAGTTCAACCGTCGGCACCGGTCGTTGTTCGTGACGTCGGCATCGATGAACTCGGCCTCCGGCATCGCGGCGGTTCGCGAGCGGCGCGCGCACCTCGCGGGCGTGCACCTGCTGGATCGTGCGACCGGCGAGTACAACCGCGCGCATGTCGCCGCGGCCTTTGACGGGTCACGCGCCCTTTTGATCACCCTGGCCCACCGACAGGTCGGACTGATCTTGCCGCGGGGCAACCCGCTCGGCATCACCGGGCTCGAAGACGTAGTCCGCCACCGGCTTCGACTCGCGAGCCGCGAGGTCGGCTCCGGCGTGCGCGCGCTGCAAGACTCCCTGCTGCACAGCCTCGAGGTAGAGGGGCCGCCGCTACCGGGCACCGAGATGTCCTTTGCGACTCACCTGGAGGTGGCGACCGCCATCGCCGAGGGCTCCGCCGACGCCGGCCTCGGCGCCCTGGCGCCGTCCCTGAGCCTGGGCCTCGACTTCATTCCGCTCGTTTGGGAGCGCTACGATCTGCTGACGACCGACGAAGCCTTCTACCACCGCCCCACCCAGACATTCTTCGAAATGGTCAAGTCCGAGTGGCTGCGCCAGCTCATCGAGACCCTTCCCGGCTACGACGCCCGCGAGACGGGGCAGCTAACGGTTTTGCAGCCCGACCTGGCCGGTCCGTAACCGGCGGGCCGCGGTGCGCTCTGTGGCGCCATTGAGTCTCCCCCTGCCCATGGCGCTCCGCGCCGGCCCGGCGTACAACTCGCCCGTGCCCCAAACTCGACAAGTCAAGCTCGCCTCGCGCCCGGTCGGATTGCCCACGCGCGACAACTGGGATTTCGGCGTCGCAGACACTCCTGCCCTGGCCGACGGTCAGGTGCTGGTCGAGATTCACTACGTGTCGCTGGACCCCGCCATGCGCGGCTGGATGAACGACCAGCGTTCGTACATTCGCCCGGTTCGCCTGGGCGAAGTCATGCGCGCCGGTACCGTGGGCAAGGTCGTCGAATCCAAACACGCCTCCTTGCGCGTGGGCGACTACGTCGTGGGCAACCAGGGCGTGCAGACCCATGCGGTCGCCAGCGGTGACGATGTCCACAAAGTAGACCCCGACATCGCCCCCCTCGAACGCTACCTGGGCACGTTGGGCATGCCGGGCATGACCGCCTACTTCGGGCTGCTCGACGTTGGCGAGCCGAAGGCAGAAGAGACGGTGGTGGTTTCGGGAGCCGCTGGTGCCGTTGGCTCCGTGGTCGGCCAGATCGCCAAGCTCAAGGGTTGTCGCGTGGTCGGCATTGCCGGCGGCGAGGCAAAGTGCGCGTACCTGACGGACCAGCTCGGGTTCGACGCCGCCATCGACTACAAGGCAGAGACCGTTCGAAAGCGCCTGCGGGACACCTGTCCCGACCGAATTGATGTCTACTTCGACAACGTGGGCGGGGACATTCTCGACGACTGCCTCGCGGCCCTCAACATGCGCGCCCGGGTCGTGCTGTGCGGAGCCATCTCCCAGTACAACGCCACGGAACCGGTTCGCGGCCCCGCGAACTATCTGTCGCTGCTGGTCAACCGGGCCCGCATGGAAGGCGTCATCGTGTTCGACTACGCAGACCGCTACCACCAGGCGGCCGCGGAGATGGCCGGCTGGATCGCCGAAGGCAAGCTCCACAGCCGCGAACACGTTGTCGAGGGCCTCGACCGCTTTCCCGAAACCCTGAACATGCTGTTCTCGGGCGGCAACTTCGGCAAGCTCGTACTCAAGGTCGCGTGAACACCGTGGCATTCGAACACGAACAGCGACGCGCCCTGCACCTACTCGAGGGCATCGAAAACGGCACTCTCTCGGCCACCGAGTCGGCCACGCTGCTCGACGAAGCGGACCCGGCGCTCGTCTATTTCATCGTGACGTGGCTGCGCACCCGCTACAAGGACCACCCCGCAGGCGACGGCGTGATCGGTCGCCTGGTCGAAGTCACGAACGGCGCGAACTCGGTCGGCGCCAAGATGCGCGAGGGCAAGGCCGACCCCATCGTCGAATGGTTTGAAGACGAGTACTCGTACCGCGAGCTCAGGGCCCGCGAGTTCATCGCGGTCGTCGTCGAAAAGCTCGAGAGCTAGCCCCAACGGGCAGCGATCGCGTCCCTAGCGCGACAGGCCGACGCGGCGCCGGGCGGTGAGGCAGTGCTCGCCGGCGCGTTCCAGGTCGCGGCACGGCGTCGGGCGATCGTCGTACACGGTGCACCGGTAAGCAGCGGCAGGGTCGAAGCGCTCGAGGGAGTGCGTCGGCCCGCCTTCGAGGGCGATGCACCGCGGACCGGCCCGGCGAATCTCGACGTAGTCGCCGCGATCCACGACGAGGTCCGGGTGGCGAACGATGAACGGCTCATCGCGCTCGATGGTGACCGAGCCGTACGCTTCGCGGCAGCAGGCGCCGCAGTGCTGGCAGTCGAAGTCGGGCTCCCAGCCTTCACAGGCGGGCCACGTCGCTTCGACCGCGGGCACCTCGCCGCGGCGGCATCGGAGTCCATCGTCGCCCCCGGGGAAGCTCCACGCGCACTCGCCGCAGGTGCCTTGACCGTAGGGAGCGACAAAGCCGCGCCCGCTCGGATGCGCGGGCCATCGAGGCCCGGCCACCGCGAACAGCGACTCGCTCGCCACCGCCGCCACGGCCTCGACGATGGTCGCCGTGGCTTCGAGCGCCCGCTGCAACGCCGGCGCCCACGGCCGCGCCTCGGCCCGCACGAGCGCGGCCCGCGCCAGCACGACCGCGGGGTCGTCGGCCGGCGCCAGCGGGTCGGGGCCGAGCTGGTCGTAGAACTGCCGAAAATCGGTGGTGGGGGCGAGCACGTCGCGCAGGCCGTAGGGCTCGGCCAGGGCGGCCTGGGCGCGCAGGCACGCGTGCTCGCGCGGCACGTCGCCATCGCCGACGTTGTCGAGGCCCCAATCCGGCAGTCCCTGCATGTCCGGCCCTTGAACGAGCGCGTGGCACAGCTCGTGAAAGACCATCTGCGCCAGACAGTCGTCGGCATCGAGGTGCTCGGGCGTCGAGATGCTCAGGGTGCCGCGGCCGTCGGTGCTCGCGTAGGCATCGGCGGTTCGCCGGACGCGCAGGCCAACCTCCGCCGCGCACGCGAGCCACAGCTCGTCGAGCGGATCGCGATACACGCGCGTTACTTCGCGCGCCACTGGCACCTCGGTGCTATGCAACCGTCTTTGCGCAACGAAAGGAAATCTTGATGGATTATCGAGAAGAATGCGAGTGGACGCTGCGCTTCGAGGGCAGCGCCAGCTTTGGCGAGGACTACGACGGCGAGCTCGACGGCTACGCCTGGCGTGAGCGGTTCTACTCCGAAATCGCCCCGCGGGTCCTTCGCGCGGTCTTTCGGGAGCTGCAGGACGTGCCCGGCTGGAAGATTCGCCCGGCCAATCGCGGGCGCTCCTCCGAGGACGAAGTGCTGGTCAAGGTCGAGCTCGAGGTCAACGACGATCCGGGGGTTCCTGGCGACTGAATGCGACTCGCTGACCGCAATTGATGGATACTTGGGAACGATGCGCCGGCGTCTCGCCCACCTGGACCGAACGAGCCGAATCGTGCGGACGTTCGTGCGGCACGGCTTGCTGGGCTTCGTCGATCAGCTTGGTCTCGGCGATAAAAAGCTCGCCGATGGCCACGGCCGGGGCGAAAAGATTGCCGCCCGCTTCGGCCGGCGCCTGTCCATGGCGCTCAACGACCTCGGCCCGACGTTCGTCAAGTTCGGCCAGATCTTGTCGACGCGCGAAGACCTGTTCCCCGACGCGGTCATTCGCGAGCTGGCCCAGCTGCAGGACAACGCCAAGCCGTTTTCGTCGGCCGAGGCGCGCCGCCAGATCGAAAAAGCAATTGGCCGGTCCGTCGCCGAGGCGTTCGCCGAGTTCGACGACGAACCGCTGGCCGCCGGTTCCATCGCTCAAGTTCACCGGGCCACGACCCCGGACGGGCACACGGTCGCGGTCAAAGTGTTGCGACCGGGCATTCACGCCACCATCGACAACGACCTGGGACTGCTGCGCGCCCTCGCCGAGATGGCGAGCAACCGCTCGCCCGACATCGCCCGGCTCGATCCGACGTCGCTGGTCGAGGAGTTCGGCCGCGGACTGCGCGCCGAGCTGGACTTTCGCGATGAGGCCGCGGCCCTGGCCACCATGGCTCGCACCGTCCGAGGCACCGCGCGGGTGCCCCGGGTGTTCGACGACTTGAGCGCGACCGACGTGCTCACCCTCGAGTTCGTCGACGGCGACCGGTTGTCGTCGATCGATCCGGCTGACCGCGGCGAGCGCCTCGCCCGGCTGCTCGTCGGCTGCTTTGCGACCCAGTACCTGCGCGGTCAGATGTTTCACGCCGATCCGCACGGGGGCAACGTCTTGCTCGGTGCCGACGGTCGCCTGGCCCTCCTCGACCTGGGGTCGGTTGGCTCGATCACGCCCAAAATGCGCCGCACGCTCCTCAAGCTATCGATGGCCGCGTCCCGGCGCGACGGCGGCGGCATGGCCAACGCGGCCCTCGAGATGGTGCACACCCCGGCCGACCTCGACGAGGACGCCTACCGGCGCGACCTGGGCTCCTTGCTCGAGGAAGCCGTCGCGTCGGATCTGAGCCAGATCGATATCCCGGCCATGGTCAACCGGGCGTTCGCCGTGGCGCGCACCCACTCGCTCAGGATCCGCTCCGAGTACTTTCTGCTCCTGCGCTCGGCCCTGCTGGTCGACGGCCTGCTGCGCCGCCTGCACCCCGAAATCGACCCGGTGGCGGCGACCCGCTCCCACATCCTGCGGCGCTTCTACACGCCCATGTGGTTCATCCCCGCCACCTTCTTGAGCCTGCAGTCCCTGCGCAAAGCCGGCCTCGGCCTGTGGCGACGGCTGCGCTCGTCGCGACGCCTCGAGCTGCGCGCCCCCGACGAGTAGAAAAAAACCTCGCCCTTCGCGAACCGCACCAGGCCCGCGAACGACGCAAACGCGAGGGGGGATCTGCCGGTGCGCGGCGCACGGCTGGATCGCGTAGAAACCCGCGCTAGCCCCTCCCAGACGGCGTTTTTGCGACTCAACTGGCTGTATTCGCACGCGTAGAGCCCGCTATGGACCGCCTGCGCGACGGGCGACAAAACCGGCCGGCAGGCGCCGTCTGTGGCTTTTCCGATCTGCGACATGGCCGAAAAACCCGTGTACGTGGCCAAAAAGCGGGTTTTCGTTCTTGCCAGCAATTCACGCGAACGCGTACCAAAGAAAGGAACCAGCCCTCACTGGAGGTTTAGAACCATGGCTAAAGCGAAAAAGAAGACCACGAAGAAGAAAGCCGCCCCGAAAGAGGTCGTGCTTGTCGGCAGCAAAGTAAAGGCCGCCATCAAGGAAGCCGGCTGCAACACCGGCGGCGACGTCATCGAGGCGCTCAACGAGTACGTGCACTGGCTCCTCGCCCAGGCCACGTCTCGCGCGGCCAACAACGGTCGCAAGACCGTTCGTGGTCACGACATCATGTCGATGTAATCGACCTACGTCGTTTCGTCGTTTCGACGCACCGGGCCCGAGCCACAAAGCTCGGGCCTTCGTGCGTTTCGGCTCGGCCGAACCGGCGGCTTGCCGGCCCCTGGCCGAGTCACCTTGCGCGCGCCGGCAGCCGGGCCACACTTTCAGGGTGACCTGGCGACCCACCCGGCGGCGGTTTGCGGCATCGGTCGCCGGGGTGGCGGCCGGGCTCATCGTGGGTCCCGCGGCGGCCGGCACCTGCAGGCGCAGCCCCAAGGCCAGCGCCGGGCCGTTTTGGAAACGCGGCGCCCCGGCGCGCACGAGGCTGACGGCCCCGGGCGGTCGCCCGCTTCTGGTTGCCGGCCAACTCGTGGCGGCCGGCACCTGCACACCGCTGGCCGGCGCCCTCGTCGACGTTTGGCAGGCGGACCCGCAGGGACGATACGACCAGGAGGGGTTCGGCCTGCGCGCGCAGTTTCGCACCGACGGCGAGGGCCGCTTCGAGCTACGCACCGTGTGGCCCGGTCGCTACCAGGCCGCGGGCGACCGACTGCGGCCCGCGCACATTCACCTGTTTGTCAGGGCCGCCGGCCACCGCCCCCTGACGACGCAGCTCTACTTCGAGGGCGACCCGCACCTCGCGGGCGACTCGCTGGTGGACGAGCGACTGGTCGGCCCCGTCAAGCGCCGTCGCGGCGTCGATGCGGCCCGCTACCGGCTGGCGCTCTAGCAGGCATTGTTGGGAAATGTCCGGGGCTACAAGGGCGCCGTGAAGTCGATGGCGACCCCGAGCATCTCCTCGTCGCGAAACTGCTCGTCGAGGGGGATGTACGTGCGCAGCCCCACGGTCCCGAGGCCCGTGAAGTAGCGCACGCCCACGTCGAGCGAGTGCAGGAATTCATCCTCGGCGACGCCATTGTCCTCGAGGAAATCACTCACCGTCGTGATTTCGGCAATCACCCCGAGTTTCGGACTGAGCATGGCGCCGGCCGCCACGCCGATACGCGCCTCGACGAGCAGCTCGCCGTTGGCGTCGAGTACGCCGTCCTCGAAGACGACGAAGTCGGCACCGAAGAGCCCCTGAACGAACAGGGCGCCGCTTTCGTAGCGGGCGTGGGCGTGCAGGCGCACCGACGGCGTCGACGGCAGGTAGCGCGCCCATACCGGGCGCCGAAACACCGAGTTCGCCGTCGCGGCGAGGCGGTCGTCCCCACCGCTGCCCGCCGTCGGCGCGAGCAGCTCCACGCTGCCGCCGAACCGCCAGGCGCTGTCCCGCCCCTGCAGGTCCTGCACGAACATGGCGCCCAGCGAGATGTTGCCCAGGGCGGTCTCCTCAACGAAGTCATCGCGCACGTGCGCCACCGGCAGCACGCCGAAGACGCTCAGGCCCCGACCGATGGAATACGCGCCACCGAGCTCGATCGATACGAGCGTGCGGGTTCGCCCGACCGGCGGAGAGGACCGACCGGCAACGACGTCCAGCGTCACCCGCCCCGGCATGGTGAGGTTGGGCATGACAAACGGAGCCACCCGATCGACGTTGAAACGGTCGGTCTCGGTGTCCCCCCCAATCCCAGTCCCAGCCCCAGTCCCGGACACGGACTCGGACTCGGACTCGGACACGGACTCGGACTCGGTCTCGGCTTCGGACTCGGTCTCGGTCTCGGTCTCGGACACGGACTCGGTCTCGGTCTCGGACTCGGACTCGGACTCGGCCCCCAATGGCGCCTGGTCGGGCGCGCCCGCGCGACTCGACCGCGCCGGCGGGCTCGCGGCGACGCCGGTGCTGAGCGCGACCGCGATCACCCATAGCCCGGCACCACTCACCGCCCCACGCTAACACTACGGGGCGGCGACCGCCTCCAGGCGGTGCTCGTGGATCGGCGCCCGTTCGCGGGCGCAGTCGATGCTGCGCCGGGCGCAGCGGGCCGCGAGGTCGTGAGCATCGTCGCGAGAAAGGCTCGCCTCATAGGCCCGCAGAGCCCGGGCGTCCCCCTTCCAGGCGAGATGCTGCAGCCGAAGCAACGCCGGGTTGCGCGGCTCGAGGTGCAGCCCCCGATCGATGGCGTCGCGGGCCGCGTCGAGGCGACCGGCCGCGATCAGCGCCGTCGCCAGATCGACCGCGGCGCTCGGGTCGCCGGGCGCCGCGGCGGCCGCCCGCGACAGCGGCTCGATGGCGGCCTGCCAGCGCCAGACCGACGCGAACGCGCGCCCCACCCATCGGTCGATGACAGCCCCCTCCGCGGCCGCCGCGCCTCCGAGCGACCACCGCGCGAGTCGCAGCCACCACAGTGCCCGGCTCGTGCGCCCCTGGCGAATTGCCAACCGCCCGAGAGCGACCAGCACCGCCGCGCGGGCGCGCGCGGTAGGCGCTGCCCAAAGGGCGCGACGCAGCGGTTCGCGCGCGGCGCCAACCTGCTCCTGGGTGTGCCCGAGCGTCGCGCGTCCGAGGTCGTACAGACGCCGCCACGCCCTCGGATTGCCGGCCGACTCCACGAGCGACAGCTCGACCTCCGATACGACGATCCGCGGCTGCTCAACGCACGGCGACACCGCGAGCCGCCCCGCCCGAGCAAACGCCTGCCCGCGCGCCGATCGATGCGCTCGACAGGCCCGCGCCGCCACCGCTGGCGCCCGGGTCTGGTGCATTAGTCTGACTCGCAGTCTCTGGGCTCTCACGGCGGCCGCGTCCCGCAACCATCGAAACCGCACGAGCCGGGCATCGCCGGACGCGACCGTGTGATTCCACGCCACGGCCCGGGCCCGATGCACCCGGCGGTCGTCGACAGCGTCCCCGGCGTCGTCGATCAGCTGAGCTCGCAGCACGTGAGCACTCGCATCGGGCTCGGCCCCGGACATGGCCAGCGCGCGACCGGCGTCGTCGACAACCGCCACTTCGATCCACGAGGCCCCGGCGTCGGCGATGCCCCCGGGAAACCGATGGCCCACGCGCCGATTGGCCACGACCACGTCGAACACCCACTCGTCGGCCGCCGAGGCGTCGATGCCGGTGGGCGCCAGCCAGCGCCGGCCGTCCCGCGTGAGCGCCGCGGCGATATCGACCGTGGCGGCCCCGCGAAGACCGGCCGCGATCGCGGCGCCGTGGTCGTCATCGCCCCGCAGCGCGGCCATCCAGGTGTGACCGCCGGCGAAGCCGTGGTCACCGCCCGGCATGTGGCAGTCCACGCACGTCCGTCGCTCGCCCCCGCCGACCGACAGCCATTCGCCAACGCCCTGCCCCAGACGCGACCGCTGCCACGCGCCCGCGTCATCCATGCCGGGCAAGAAGCTCTCGTTGCCGGTGCGGTGGTCGAGGAACGAGCGGTGGCACGACAGGCACAGCGCCCCGAACGACCGCGCCGCACGTCGGTGAACGGCGACGCTCGCCGGGTCTCCCAGGCTCGGCAGCGGCAGCGGCCCGGAGCGCAGGCGGTAGCTGCCGTTGCCCTCGGTGGCCGCCCCCGCGGCGCCGTGACAGACCCGGCAACCAACGCCGACGTGGGCCCGCTCGTCGCCCGGCGCCACGGCGCGGTCGAGAGCGCCGTCGACCAGAAGCGCCGGGTCGTGGCAGCCGCCGCAGTGCCGGCTTGCCGCCCGCCCGACGTCCTGGCGCAGGGCGTCGATGGACGCCCGGTAGACCGGGTTGTCGAACGACGCGAACGAATGCGCGCTGGCGCGCCACCGCGCCGCTTGCCGCGCGTGGCACGCCGCACAGGTGTCGACGTCCGCCAGCTCGTGGCCCCGCGCCGTCCCCTCCACGAGAGACGGCGCGTAGTCGCCGCCGGCGCGCGGCTCCCGTGGGCCGCTCTTTGGCCCCCGCTCGTCGGCGGCCGCGGCAACCACGGCCGCGGCCGCAACCGCCGCGGTCACCGCGATCGCCGCGACGACACGCCTGGCCACGCAGACGTCGGTGCCGGCGCGCCTAGCCACGCCGCCGGCGCGTCAAGCCCAGAACCAGCGCGACCAGCAGCCAGCCACCCGCGCTGCCGCTCCGGGTCGCGCAGCCGCCACAGCCCTTCTTCTTTTTGGAGGTGTCGTCGCTGCCGTTGCCCTGGGTGGTCGCCGTGGGAGCCGCGGGCTCCGGCTCGGCCGGCTCGTCCTCGGTTGCCGCCGCCGCCGCCGGCACCAGGTCGATCTCCGGCACGCTCTCCTCGACCAGCCGCGCCAGCTGGACCTTTCCGCGCGGAACGAACGCCAGGTCGCGAGCCGCCCGCGGCTGCTTTTCGCCGCCCCCGTTGGGCGGGCCTCCCCACCGGCCGCGCACCGGGTTTTCGCATTCGATGGCGCCGGTCCACTCGTGGCGAATGGCATAGCGGCCCTGGAACATGTTTCTCGAGCTCGACACCGAGCCCTTTTCGATCTTCTGGTCGCTGTTGAGAAACTCGCGGCCGCCGGCAATGGGCGGGGCCGCTTTGAAGACCAGGTCTTCGCCGAGGCTGTCCGTGCCGTAGCGAGCGTGCAGCCGGGTGAGCACGAACCCGCCGGCAAACGGCCGGATGCGTCGCACGGGCGGCCCCCGGCGGTTAGGTTGGGCCGCCGGCTGAGCGCCGGGCAGCACATCCGCCCCCAGGGTGGCGAGCTCGCTCGGATTGAGCGCTGGCGTCGGACACGGATCACACGTCGCCGCGTCCCACGAATACTCGGTGATGACCGCGCCCGGATTCTTCTCGAGCGTGGCGTCGAACAGCGCCGCGTAGAACTCGCCGAAGCGCTCGCGGGTCGCGTCGTCGACGTTGATGTTGGTGGGAATCGTGACGTTTTCGAAGTTGGCAACGTCGTAGCGCTGTCCCCGAGCCAAAATGTGAACCAAAAGGTCCTGGGTGCCGCTCGAGTTGACCAGGCCAAGGCGCACCGGCAGGGCGAACTCTTTCGAGTCGTAGTGAAACCGCAGCGGCGACAGGCTGGCCTGGCCGTCCTTCATCTCGACTTTCTCGACGTCGACCTTGGCAACGAAGAACTTCATCCCCGACGCGACGTAGGGCCGCAGCAACGGCTCGGCGCCCTCGGGAATCTTGTACTTGTTTTGCCGCAGCCACGTGTCGAGTCCCGTCGAGTCCTTGGCGCTGAGAATGACGATCTCGTACTCGCCGACCTTGAACTGCGCCTCGATGGTGACCCCCAGGCCGCCACCGCCCCGGCGACTCTTCATCGTCGGCGCCGGGGCTCCCGCGGTGGCCATCTCCATGACCTCGTACTCGGGCTGCTGGCAGGGGTCCTGCTCCCAGTACTCCACCAGGCGCGGCGCAGCCAGGGCGTCGACTCGATCGAAGATGTCGGCGGGCAGGGTCTTGACGTTCTCCTTCTGCAGTACAACCGGCACCGGAACCACCATCGCGAAGTTCTCGGGCGGCCCCTGGTAGTTGTTCTGCATCGACAACACCGTGCGAGTGCCGTCGCGCATCATGACCACCATGGTCGCGTTGTTGTACAGCTTCGCGTCGGCCCCGCTCACGTAGAAGCCGCAGAACGCAGCCGCCGGCGCAGACACCGAGCACACCATGGCCAAGGCGGCCACCATTGCCGTCAGTTTCCCCATGCGGCGATGGTACGCCGGCGACGCCCGCCGCGCGCCCCACCCCGCCGCCGAAAATGGCGGCTGTGGGCGCCGGGGCGCTACGTGTAGATCGCGAGCTGGCGCCGGAACTGGCCGGACAGTTCGTCGCCCGGTCCGCGCAGACCGAACACGGTGAGCATGGCCTTGCGGCCGCCGTCGTCGCGAAGCTTGCGATCCTTCTTAACGACTTCGAGAAAGCACTCGAGTGCCTCCGCGTGCTGCCCCGAGACCGCGTACGCAGCGCCGAGGACGAAACGCGCCTCGGCATCGTCGGCGTCGGCGTCGACCTGTTGGCGAAGCTGGTCGAGTTCGCGACCGCCACACGCTTCGGCCAGGTCGACAAGGCCCAGCAGGGCCAACGCCTCGTCGTGCTCGTCGTCGGCCGGCGTGATCTGGCTGAGCTGCGCGCGCGCCTCGTCGAGCTGATCGCGCGCCACGGCCACCCGCGCCGCGACCAGTTGCCCGGCAGCTCCGGTCGCCCCCGCTTCGCGAGACGCGGCCAGGGCCGCCTCCGCCGCGTCGACGTCGTCGCCGTCGAGAGCCCGGCGCGCGTCTGCGAGCAGCGACTCCGCTGGCGTCGGGCAGTGGCGCGCGAGAAATCGCCGCACCTCGGCCTCGGGGCGCGCGCCCGTGAACTCATCGACCACAGCGCCGTCTTTGAAGAGCTTGCAGTTGGGAATGCCGCGCACGCCGAAGCGCGCGCCGAGCTGCGGGTGAGCCTGGGTATCGACCTTGGCGAGCACGAACGCCCCGTCCATGTCGGCCGCGATCGTTTCGAGCACCGGCCCCAAGACCCGACAGGGCCCGCACCAGGGGGCCCAAAAGTCGACCAGCACCGGCACGCTGCGCGAGCGCTCCAGAACCTCTTGCTCGAACGTGTCTTGCCCGACATCAACTACGTTCATGGCGTCGCTTGCTTTCCTTCCTGGGCGCGGCCGGTCATCGGCAAAAAGCGCACGGGAAACACCGTGCGCTCGTCGAAGCCGCTGTCGGTCCGCGTAATCACGCGCAGCTCCTGGTGGCTTTCGCCGACCGGAATCACCATTTTGCCGCCGACCTTGAGCTGGTCGAGCAGCGGCTCGGGAATGCGCGGCGGCGCGGCGGTCACCACGATGGCATCGAAGGGAGCCTGCTCCGGCCAGCCTTGATACCCGTCGCCCAGCTTGACCGCGACATTGTCGGCGCCGACCCGAGCCAGGGTTTCCCGGGCGCTCTTGGCCAGCGGCTCGATGATCTCGATGGTGAAGACCCGCTCGGCGATCGCCGCGAGCACCGCCGCCTGGTAGCCCGAACCGGTGCCGATTTCGAGCACCTTGGATTTCGGCCCCAGGCCGGCGAGCTCGGCGAACTGGGCGACGATGTAGGGCTGCGCCACGGTTTGCTGGTGCCCGATGGGCACGGGATGGTCTTCGTAGGCGTGCTCTCGGCCCGTGCCCGGAATGAACTCGTGCCGGGGCACGGCGCGCATGGCCGCCAGGACCGCCGGGTCCGAGATACCGCGGCCCTCGATCTGTTGTTTGACCATGCGCTCGCGAGCCGCGACCAGCCAGTCGGTCGCGACGGCCGTGGCCTGATCATCCTCCGGCGGCCCCGACGGGGCCGACGCGCCGTCGTCTTTGGCCGACGCGCACGCGACCAGGCCAACCAACGCGATAGCGCCCAGAACCCGCGCAGCGCGGTTCATCCGCGAGCCTCGCGCTCGGCGGTCTCGCCTTCGCCACGTTGCAGACGCTGGTCCATGAAGCGAAGGATATCGCGCCAGCAGCGCTGTGCGGCTCGGCGCCACACCAAAGCGTGAAACGCATGCACTTCGCCCTCGTAATACGCGGCCTCGGCGTCGACATCCATGTCGTCGAGCGCGCGCTGCAGACGGCGCGTGTCGTCGAGAAGCGGATCCTTGGTCCCCACCGGGATGAAGAACGAAGGCAGCGGCCGGTCGGACTCGACCTGGTTTTCGAACACCCACAGCGGATTGGCCAGCGTGGTGTCGGCGGCGTCGGCGGCCCGCAGGTACGACGACGCGACGTCGCGAAGCACGCCCGCCGCCCACCAGGGCAAGCGTCGGCGCTGCATGAAGCGCTCGATGTTGGCGACCTCGAGTATGCCGGCTGCCGGCACCGTCACCCGGGGCACGAGGCCGGTGGCCCAGGCTCTCTCCGCGTACGCCTCCGGGCGTCGGTAGCAGCACGCAACCGTGAGCGCCGTGGCGAGATTGGCCCCGGCCGACTCGCCGGCGAACGCGAGCCGTTCGAGGTCGCCGCCAAGGGCGTCGGCGTTGTCGCGCAACCACACCAGCGAATCGCACACGTCCTCGATGGCCGCCGGGAACGGGTCCTTCGGGGCGAGGCGGTAACTTACGTTGGCGACCAGATAGCCGGCCCGGGCAAACGCGAGGCCCATGACCCAGTGGGTGTCCTTTGACAGCATGCGAAAACCGCCGCCGTGCACGTAGAGCACCACCGGCCACGGCGGCGCGCAGTGCACCGGCCGATACAGGTCCAGCCGATGGCTTTCGAGCCCGGTGGGCAGATACGCGACATCGCGCACGACGTCGATGCCGTGAACCTCCGGCCGGGCTCGCGGATGCAGCGCCGCCAGCCCCGACAGGCCGCGAAAGACCCGGTTGCCGACCGCGTACCGGGACCGGGCGCCGAGGTTGCGCCGCAGCCTCTGCAGCTGTCGCCGGCGGCTGGCCATGGCCCTATCGTAGCCGACTTTGGCCGCCCGCCGCGGTCCTGCTAGCTTTAGGGGATGCAACCGACTGAACCTGCTCGCGCTTCGGCTGCGTTGCTGCGGCTCGTCTCACTGCTGCTCATCGGGGTTGCGGGGCTCCTCGTGTGGAGCGTGGTCCGCAACATGCGCCCGGCGGCCCCCGACGCGGCCGCGGTAGCGCCCGGCCCGGAAACCGGCGTGTCGGCGCCCATTGAGCCGCGATCCGTGGAGGCGCGGGGCGACCTGGCCCAGGACGAGCAAGCCACCATCGAGCTGTTTCGCGACCGGTCGTCGGGGGTGGTCCATATCACCAGCATCGGCCGGCGCCGTGACGTCAACTTCAATGTGCTGGAGATCCCGCAAGGCACCGGCTCCGGGTTCGTCTGGGATGACCGGGGCCACGTCGTCACCAACTTTCACGTGGTGCAAAACGGCCAGGCGGCCCAGGTGACCCTGGCCGACGGCACCACGGGGCGCGCGACTCTCGTGGGCGCCGCCCCCGACAAGGACCTTGCCGTGCTGCGAGTGGACTTCGAGGTCAGCAAGCTCAACCCGCTGCCGGTCGGCCAGTCGGCCAACCTGCAGGTCGGCCAAAAGGTGTTCGCCATCGGCAACCCGTTCGGCCTCGACCAAACCCTGACCACCGGCGTGATCAGCGGTCTCGGTCGCGAAATCCGCTCGGTGAGCGGACGGCCCATTCAGGACGTCATTCAAACCGACGCGGCGATCAACCCCGGCAACTCGGGCGGGCCGCTGCTCGACAGCGCCGGGCGCCTCATCGGCGTCAACACCGCCATCTACAGTCCGTCGGGCGCGTACGCGGGCATCGGTTTCGCCGTGCCCGTCGACGTCGTGAACCGCATCGTTCCGCAGCTCATCGCCAACGGCAAAGTCACTAAGCCGGGACTCGGCGTGCAGATCGCCCAGGACGACTACGCCCGGCGGGCCGGGGTCAACGGTGTCATCGTCATGCGCGTTCCGGCGGGTACCGCCGCGGCCAAGGCCGGCATCAAGGGCGTCTCGCGCAACGCGGTCGGTCAGCTCGTTCTCGGTGACGTCATCGTGGCCGCCGCGGGCGAACCCATCGTCACGTCAGTGGACCTGTTTCGAGTTCTCGACCGGCGACAAGTCGGCGACCGCGTCACCATCACGGTGCAGCGCGACAGCAAGCGGGTCGACCTCGACGTCGAACTGCAGTCGATTCAGGACGGTCCGGCCAGCAGCGGCAGGTAGATCGCCAGCGCTCGATCCGCGGCCGCTACGCCCAGCTCGGCGAGTTCGTGCCGGGCACGCGCCTGTTCGCGCTCGCCCGCGCGGCCGCCCTCGAGGCGGCCCAGACCGTCGCGGGCCACCGCGGCCTCGACTCCCATGCCAACCGCCGCGAACTCGGCGCGCGCGCGCCGCAGCTGGGTCGCTGCCCCGGGGAAATCGCCCTCTATGCAGCGGAGCTGGCCGGTCACCAGCGCCGCGACGGCCGGTCCGCTCGGCTGCCGGGCCCGCCGAAACCGGGCGAGCTCGAGCCGAAGCCGCGCCCGGGCCCGCCGGTCGCCGCGCGCCAGGGCCAAATGCGCAAACAGCCGCAGCTCGCGGGTGAGTCGGCGAGAAGGCGTGTCGAGGGTGAACTGGCGGCGCACAAGGCCCAGGGAGCGAATGGCGTCGAGGGCGCGCCGCGGCCGGCCAAAGCCGAGTTCCACGATGGCCTCGGACATGGAGATCCAGCCGCGCATGACCGAGTCGCTGCGGTCGGCGAGCTGGCGGGCCCGCGCGAGTTCGCGCCGACAATCGTCGGCGGTGCCGTCGTAGAGCCACCGGCGCACGCAGATACTCCGCAACAGCGCCCCGGAAAACGGCTGCCCCCTGCCTTCAGTCTCGGCGAGCATTTCCGGCAACCGGTCGGCGACGACCCGCCAGTTGCCGATGCGGGCGGCGGCGCACGCCCACATGATGTGGCCCATGGACAGGTCCCAGCCGGATCCGCCCACGCGCTCGCGCAACATGGCGCACGCCTGTTCGAGATGACCGGCGGCGCGCTCGTAGCGGCCGTCGTGCAGGTCGACAAGGCCGCGCAGCCCCTCGGCGAGGTAGATACCGCGGGCGTCGTCCAGGCGATGCGCGAGCTCGTCGGCGAGCTCGACGCAGTCGCGCGCCGAGATGCGATCGGCGCCGTTGCTCATGATCGCACTGATGAAGGCCTGCACCCACAGCGCCTGCATGATGCGCAGCCGGTCCCCGCTGGCGACGGCGAGCCGGTAATTGCGCGCCTGCAGATAGCCGGCCACGATCGGGTCGACGCTTGCCATACCGACCGCCCCCGACCAGAGGGCGTCGATCTTGTCGAGCTTGTGGACTCGACCGGGCTCGCCATCGGCGGTGGCGGCCCTGTCGGAAAATCGCTCGGGCAGCCTGGACCGGAGCTTGTGCTCGGCAACCGCCGCCGCGAGCGCGGTCCGGGACGCCGGTACTCGCACCCCGTACTCGGCAAGTACGTCGAAGAGAACCCGGCGACCGCGCTCGACGTGGCCGGCCCGCAACAAGAGCTCGCCGGCGCGATACCGCAGCCGGCGCGACGCCGCCGGTGCCTCGTGGCGCGTAAGCTCGACGAGCGCGTCCGCCGAGGCGGCCACGTCGCCCGCGCACTCCAGGGTGTGAGCCAGGAGCCCGAGCACCGTGCGCTGCTGCGCGGCCTCGAGTCCGCCGATGTCCAGAGCCAGTCGGCACCAGGTCGCCGCGCGGTCGAACGCGAAAACGCGCGCGGCCTGACGGGCAGCGCGCACGGCTACGCGCGACGCGCGGACCTGGTCGCCGGCGCCCAGCCAGTGGTCCACGGCGAGGTCCGGTGACGCGTCGTCGCGGCCGTCCAACTCGGCGGCAATCCGACGATGCAGCTCGGTGCGCTCGGTCGGCGACAGAAGCGACGTTACCGCCTCGCGCACGTGGCTGTGAAAGACCTCGACGAGGTCGGTGTCGGCAAGACCTCGCTGGGTGGCCAGGTCGGCTGCCCGCAGCGCCTTGAGGGCGCGCAGGTACGTCCCGCCGTCCTGGCCAGCGGTTGCCCGCAAAAGGTCGTGAGAAACCGGCCGGCCGACCAGCGCCAAGACGCGCAGGAGTTCACGCGCGTCGGCTCCCAGGCTGTCGACCTTCGACAGCACGACATCGCCGGGCACGAGGCCTCGACTGCCGCCCCCAAGCCGCGCCAGCTCGCGCACGAAGTACGGATTGCCGCGGCTCGCGCGGGCGATGTCTCGCGCGTTCGCGCGCCGGCCATCGCCACCCCAGGCATCGAGCCAGCGCCGGGCCAGGGTCTCCGCCGCGGCTTCGGGGAGCGCGTGTAGCTCGATATCAACGGCGCCTCCGAGCTCCGACGCACCGCCCCGATCTCGGTCGCCGAGCCAACGAAGCGCCGGCGCCGACGCGCCGCGGTGGGCACAAACGACGAGCACGCGACTGTCGGCCAGGTCCTCGAGCAACGAGCGCAGAAACGCCGCCGTTTCGCGGTCGCCCCACTGCAGGTCGTCGAAGACGAGCACCAGCGCCGACGAGTCAGCAGCGCGGCCGAGAAGTTCGCGAAGGGCCACGCGCGCGCGGCGTCGCAGCGCGGCGAGCTGAAGCTGCCCCGCCTCTTGCGGCGGCCGGTACTCCTGCAGCTCCGGCACCGCGGCGAGGACGGGAAACGCCGCCGGCAGCACCGACGCCGCCCGGGGCAAAAGCGACGCTCGCCGATCGGCGGGCTCGGTGGCGAGCCATTCGCACACCGAGTCGGCGAGACTGTCGAGAGCCGGGTGCGCGACGGTGGCGCACTCGAAACACGGGCCGCGCAGCACGACCGCGTCGTCGAGCTCGTCGACGAACGCGTCGATGAGCGACGTCTTGCCCATGCCGGCATCGCCGCGGACGCGCACCAGTCGGGCGCGACCGGCCCGGGCCCCCTCGTAGGCGGCGCGCAGCACGCTGAGCTCGACCCGGCGTCCGACCAGCCCGGCGGCCCGACGGGAAGCGCCCGGGCTGAGAGACATCGGACCGGCGTCGCCGCCCAGCACCTCGGCGACCCACCCGGGTCCGGGGCGCGCCTCGGGGTCGGGCGCGAGCAGCTCCCGACACAAGCGGTCGAGGTCCTCGGGAACGCCGTCTACCAGCAGGGCCGGCGACGACGGGCGAACCCGACCGCGACCGACGCGAGGCGTCGGCGCCCGACCGGTGAGCGCCTGATACAGCAGCACGCCGAACGCGTACCAGTCGAGGGCGGGCGCGATCGCCCCGCCGGCGAACGCCTCGGGTGCGATGTATCCATCGGTGCCGACCACCGGCACCGACGTGGCGCCCAGCCGCGCGACGGCGCCGAAGTCGACGAGCACGACCCGGCCGCGGTCGGTCACCAGCACGTTTCCCGGCTTGATGTCGCGATGCGCGTAGCCCGCGGCGTGCAGGGCGCGCAAGCCAGCGGCGAGCTGGCCAAAGCGATCGCGCGCGACGGCGGGGGGCATCGGCTCGGAACACAACGCGGAGCCCGCCGAGGCCACCGGGCGCGCCGACGACTGCGTGCACGTGAGCGTGTGCGTCGGCGACCGCGACACCGCCGGCTCAGAGCCGAGGAGGTCCGCCTGGCCCGCCGAGCCCGCCGGCCACGGCGAGGTCGCCGCGCCCGTCGCTTCGTCCCAGGTATCTGCGCCGAGCAAGCGCTCGCCGCGAATCAGCTCACCAATGAGGCAGGCGGCCGCGCCGAGCTCGCTGAGCTCGTAGATCGACAGGAGGTTGGGATGGTTGGCCCGCCCGAGGGCGCGAAACTCGCGTTTGAGCCCGAGCAGCGCTTCGGGCTGGTCTCGATGGGCAATCTTGAGAGCGACGTACGCGCCGCGCTCTCGGTCGAAGGCGCTGTAGACCGTGCCCATGCCGCCACCGCCGAGTCGACGGCGAATCGCAAAGCGCTCGTGGAGCTCGGGCGGCATACGGCCGACCGATTACTCAATCGCCATGCCAGAAGACGGAAAACAAAATCAGGCACTTGAATCGCGATGGGGCTGCAGGCCCACGCTTGGTGTCGCCAATGTGGCGACTGAGGTCCCACGTTGACCCCCGAGCGACAGTCGACGAAGATTTCGGGGCGAGGAAGGGGGCCCCGAGAACCTGTGAACACCCCCTCCACCAAGACGTTTCAGCGCCCGCGCCGGTCGCTGACGCGACAGACCCACCGGGCGCTGCTGACGGTGGTAGACGGCCCCAACGCCGGCAAGCACCTCTCGGTCGCCGCCGAGCCGTGCGTGTTGGGCACCAGTGCCGAGTGCGACCTGGTTCTCGACGACCCCATGGTGTCGCGCCGCCACATCGAGGTGCAGTGGAACGGTCACTGGCTACACGCCGTCGACCGCGAGTCGAAAAACGGTTCGTTTTACGGCGACAGCCGCTTTCAAGAGCTCGAGCTTGGTCCGGGCCAGCGGTTTCGCATTGGCGAGACCGAAATCTCGGTCACCCCGGAAGTCGAGGAGATCGCTCCGGCCCCCGATGCCGACTCGCGCCTGGGTCAACTGCTCGGCACAAGCACCGAGATGCGGCAGGTGTTTGCGCTGATGCGGCAGGTCGCCGACGTAAAGGCGCCGGTCCTCATCACGGGCGAAACCGGCGTCGGCAAGGAGCTGTTCGCCCACGAGCTGCACAGGACCTCGTCGCGGCGCAACCAGCGGTTCGTCATCGTCGACTGCGGCGCCGTCCCGCCGGAGCTCATCGAGTCGGTGCTGTTCGGCCACGTGCGCGGCGCGTTCTCGGGCGCCGACGCCGACCGGCGGGGCCTGCTCGAAGAGGCCGACGGAGGGACCCTGTTCCTCGACGAGATCGGCGAGCTGCCCGTGGAGCTGCAGCCGCGCCTGCTGCGCGTACTCGACCGCGGCATGGTCCGGCGCGTCGGCTCCAATCGCTATCAGCGGGTCGATGTTCGGGTCGTGAGCGCGACGCATCGCGACCTGCGCACCATGATGCTGGCCGGGGATTTTCGCGAAGACCTGTACTACCGCATGTCGGTGATCCGCATCGAGGTCCCGCCGCTGCGCGACCGCCTCGAAGACCTGTCGCACCTGGCCGCCGACCTGCTGTTGGCGCGGGGGCTTCCACACGTGGTCGTGACTCCCGACGCGCTCGAGTTGCTGTCGCGGTACCGCTGGCCGGGCAACGTGCGCGAGCTCGGCAACGTCCTCGACGCCTGTTTGGCCCTCGCCGGAGGCGACGTCATCGACGCGGCCGCCCTCGAGCGCACCGGCTTTAGCGACGTGCTGGCCGACCCACTCGAAGCCGGCGGCGCCTCGACGAAGGCGGTCGCAGTCGAACGCCGCGAGCAGCGCCAGCCTTTCGCCAAGGCCAAAGCGCAGCTCGTTGCCGAGTTCGAGCGCCGGTATCTCGGCGACCTGGTCGACGAGTACGGCAGCATCACCGCGGCGGCCCGGGGCGCGAGCATGGACCGCAAACAGCTCCGCGGGCTCTTGCACCGCTACGACCTGTCGTTTTCGAACAAGAAGAGCTCCTGAGGGCCCGCGAGCGCCGCCCGAACGCGGTTCGGAATCCCCGCTTGCGCACCTGGGCCAACGCACCCCGGGGGAAACTGCCCCCCTGGGGGCCAAGCGGTCGAGCGAGGGCAACGGCCGTCAGCGAGGGACTGCGGGCTCCGCGGTTTCGGCCTGTTGCGAACGGCAGCCGCGCGACGCCCCCAATTGGCTTGCGCGCTGCACTACGGGGCCGCGGTCGCCGCCTCGAGCCCAGCGAGGCCCGGCGGCGAAACGACCGACACATCCCTGACCAAGGAAATGCCGATGAAACGCCCTAGCCCGTTCGCCTCGTCCGTCTTGCTCGCCGCCGCCCTGGCCACCGGATGCGGTGATCTCGACGCCCTGTCCGACACGCCAGATGATTCCGGCCCCACGCGCCCCGGCGAGCCGGCAACCCCCGCGCCGGATCCAGCCGCGCAGCAGGCGCAGCTTGCCGCCGCCGCGCACCAACTGACCGAAGACATGCAGAACGTGGTGGTCAACCTGAGCCCGAGCTTTGCCCGAGGCGAAGACGTGACCCGGGCGCTCTTCTCCGGCCGGCTCGAAGATTTGCTCAAGGGCAACCTGCTGGCCGACGGCTGCGTTTCGCTCGACTTCTCCGACGGCATCTCGATCGCCTTCGACGACTGCGGGCTGCAAAACACGTTGGTCGACGGCACCATTGCCATCGACTTCGACATCGACCTGGGCAGCGCCTCGGTGGCGATTCAGGGCGGCACCGACGGCCTGATTCTCGGTCCGAACACCGTCGTTGGGTCCTTTGAACTCACCGCTAGTTTGTTCAACCGCACGGTCTCGTGGACGTCGTCGCTCGAAGTCGAGAACTCCCGGCTCGCGATGGGGTTCGTGCAATCGGTTTGGAGCGAAACCACGTTCGATCTCGGTGTCGTCGTCACCAACGGCGAGGTCGAACTCAACACCCTCGACGGCAGCGTGCCCCTGTCGCTGGCGATGAGCGACGTTAGCGTGGACGTCGCCACGCGCATTGCCACTCTCGACCCGGGGGTGTGCCCCGACTCCGGTTCGATCGCCCTTTCGGCCCCCAACCTGTCGGGCGAGGTCGAGTTTAACGGCGACGGCACAATCACCCTGTACGTCAACGGCGTCGCGGTGCCGCAGGCGCCGGAGGTATGCCTGCTCGCCGACGTCTATCTTTCGATGCTCCTCGGCGCCTAGTCGTCACGCCCGACCTGGCGCGGGCACGGGCGCCGTCGCGGATTCTCTACGTGGCCGCGGCGGCGCCGTTTGGATTTCGGCGCGGGTGCGCTATAGCGGGGCGTGACCGCCCCCGCTCCCACTCCGAGGACGAGCGCCTCCGGCCTGGCCGCCAACGCCGCGGCCGCATTCGGCTTTTCCTGGGGGTTCATTCTCGTGAAGCTGGTGGGCATGCCGTCGCCGGTCCTCGGCTTTTGGCGCCTGTGCATTGGCGCCGCTGGCTTGACCGCGACCGCGCTGCTCCTGCGCGCGAACTGGCCGGCTCGACGCCTGCCGGTGCTTATCGCGGGCGTCTTCTTCGGCGCGCACCAGCTGCTCTTTATCACCGCCACCCAGCTCACCTCGGTAGCCATCGTGACGCTGGTCGGGGCGGCCGCGCCGCTGCTGGTCGCGCTCGCGAGCCAGCGGCTCGTGGGGGAAGCGGTCCCGCGCGCGCTGTTCGCCTACGCCGCCCTGGCCCTGGTGGGCGTTGGCATCGTGGTGCACGCCAACGCCGGCGATGCCAGCCGCAGCGTCCTCGGCGACGCCCTGGCGGTTCTCAATCTGTTCGTATTCGTCGGTTACTTTCTCACGGCCAAAAAGGCGCGCCAGGGCGGCGTCCCCACCCTGACGTTCACCGCCGGCATGCTGTGGGTCGCGCTGGCCGTCGTAAGTCCCGTGCTGGCGCTGGTCGACTTCGCTACGCCCGACGGCCGCCAGTTCGGCCTGCTCGCCGTTCTCGCCCTCGGCTCGGGCAACGGACACCTGCTCATCAACTGGGCCCACAACCGCATCAGTGCCGCCCTGTCGTCGCTGCTGCTCGCCGCCGTGCCGCTGTTGTCGAGCGTCTGGGCGCACCTGGTGCTCGACGAGCCCTACACCTGGCAGCACGTCGCCGGCATGCTGGTGTTCGTGGTCGCTCTCGAGGGCGGCCGCCGCGCCCAGCTGCGCCACCACTAAAGCGTCTCCAACGCGACGTCGGCAGCCAGATCCGGCGCGGCGCCAAGAAGGTTCCACGGCAGGTTGGGGTGCGGAAACAGGTGGCAGACGCCGGAGCACTTGCCGGTCGCCGGGTCGTACGTGATCGTGTCCTCCGACAGGCGAACATCGACCCGCCCGTTGACGTGCAGCGCTGCACCAGAAACGCGCAGCGGGTCGTTCGCAGTCGTGCCGGCATGGCAGTCGGTGCAGTCCATGGTCGGGTTGATGAGGTGCGCGACGTGGGCGCCGCTCATGCTCAGCCACTGCTTGGGCGTGTCATCGGCCGGGTGGCAACCGCTGCATGTCATCGGGGCCGCGCTGTCGAGCACGTTTCCCGGCGCCTGGCCGTCGCCGTGGCACCAGCTGTTGCTGCACGCCTGCACCTGGCGCACGGTCTGCGGCGCAACCCCGCCCGCAAAGTCGTTCTCCGCCCGGCCCGGCGTAGCGTCGAAGGCGTGCTGGACAGACAGCACCGACTCGGGCTGGACGTGGCACTGCACACACCCGGTGCTGGCCGTAATGCCGGACGTCACGTGGGCCGTGTGGGCGGGAAAGCTGGCCGAAGCGCGCGCCGGATCGAGCTCTCGCGGCGGCGCGCCGGTCGCATTGCCGTCGCCGCCGTGGCAGTAGATGCAGTTCGTTCGCCAGCCCTGGGCGTGGCACGAATCGCAGTCCGGCGCGACGCGCTCTTCGAACACGCCGCCGGTCAACGTCTGACCGTGGCAGGCCCGACAATCCTGCCGCTGCAGGTTCATCTCCACACCGTGGCGCTGCGGCAGCGCGAAATCCTCGGGGTGATAGCGACCTTCTGCGGGCGGGACCTGCGTATCCGCGCCGGCATCGGGCCCTGAAGCGACGACCTCACCGCCGCCCGCGCCAATCTCAGCGGCGCATCCGAGCATCCCCACCAGCGAACACAAAAGAACCATCGCGCGAGACATACCCGTGGCTTTCGCAAGACTCGTACCTGCGTAGCGACGCGATCTTTGAAGCCCTTGCGGCGGCCGTTGGCATCGGTCGGGGGCGACTGCCCCGGCCCGACTGGTCGGCGCGGTGCTTTGTCAGCGCGCTCGACGCCCGCGGGGGAAACTGCCCCCCGCCATTGGCGCGGAACGACGGCGAGCCTTCTATCGCCGACGCGCGATTCGCCACGCAATTCCCCGAGCATGGAGCCCTTGCCCTGCAGTGGATCGACCAATGCAAGACCGCCGGATGCGGCCGCGGCCCCGCGGCCGAAACATGGCCCTCACTCCAACAAGGACGCCAGCATGAAACTCTCAGCTCCCCTCTTCGCGGCGACGTCCGTCGTCTTGCTTCTGGTCGCGGCCTGCGGCGACAACCAAATCACGTCGGACCCTCCCATGGATTCGCCCGAACCAACGACTCCAGGCGAACCGCCGCCAGCCCCGGACGCGCCGCCGCCCGGCGGTCCCGCCCCCGACCCGATCAGGCTCACCGCCGAGCAGGCCGCGGCGGCCCACGAGCTCACCACCGACCTTCACCACCTGCTGGTGAACTTCACCCCGGCGTTCTCCTCGGCCAACGTGGTCACGCAGGTGGCCTTCGGCGGCGGCATCGAAGGGCTCCTGCTCAACAACGTCGTCGACGCAGACTGCGTGACCGTCGAAAAGGCCGACGCCATCACTCTCACCTTTGCCATGTGCGACGTCCACGGAGTCGAGCTCAACGGAGTCGTCGTCATCGACGTGGACATCGATCTTCCGACGGCGTCGGCGGCGCTAACGGGCGGTACCGAGGAGCTCGTGATCGGGTCCAATACGGTCGTCGGCTCGTTCGAAGCCACCGCCAGCCTCCTGGAACGCACCATCTCGTGGACGTCGACCCTGGAAGTCACGAGCGACGCCCTCGCCGGCGCGTTCAGCCACTCGGTCGAGAGCGAAACCCGGCTGGACGGGGGCGTGCTGGTGACCAACAGCGAGGTCGAGTACGGCGACACGCTCCTCGACGCGCCCCTGTCGCTGACGTTGACCGACGTGGGCTTCGACCTGGTGGCCCGGGCCGCCGCCCTCGACTACGGGCTGTGCCCCGATGCCGGCACCGTGACGGTCGCGGCCGGCCCCGGCCTGACCGGCGAGATGGTGTTCAACGGCGACGGCACCGTCGCCATCACGGTCAACGGCACGACCATCGACCGCGCGCCCGAGCCGTGCGTGCTGGCGGACCTGTACATCGGGCTGCTCGCCGGGTCGGCCGGAGCCCCTTGAGCTCACGGTCCCCGTGGGGCCGCCGTGGCTGTGGCGGCGGTCCCGCGGGTGCCGTTTTCACCGCGGGCAGCGATGCTTGAGCAGGCTGATTTCGCGTGGCGGAGCCTGCTCGGCCCCGGCGGTCTTCGGCGACGCCTGCCGCATTTGAATCAGCTCGAACTTCACCAGCCGCTCGTCGCGGGGGCGGTCCTTGTGGTTCCACCAGCGACACAGATAGGCGGCGTACAGGCGGCGATGGCTTCGATGCCGCTTGTTTCGAAGGTTGTTGAGGTACTTGCGCCAGCGCTGGCTGGGGAACAAGGCCGAGACCAGCTCGGGCTTTTCCTTGTCGACCTCGGCGCCGTCGCGAAAGATGTCGACGGTTTTCTTGTTCGCCAGTTCGCCGGGAATCACGTACCAATCGGTGTAGCGCGGCGGGTTGGAGAACATGTTCCACTTCTGCTCCAGCCGCATGGTGCGCGCTACGGCCTGCAGCTGCGCCGGCATCTTCAACCGGTCGTGATAGGTGCCCAGGTTCCACCAGGCGCAGGTGCAGATGGCCAGTGCCGCCGCGATCTTCGCCGGCCGCGAGGTACCGGCTTTTTCCAGCGGCACCACCGGGCTGTCGGCGATGCGCCGGCGCTCGCGCGCGATCAGCCAGCCGGTGAGGAAGGACAGCTTGGCGCGGCACCACTGCGTGACCGGGTTGTCCAGAATGCGGCGCTCGATCCACGACCACGCCGAGTCGGGCATGACCGGCAGCCACAGCACCACCATGATGAACGAGAACAGGCCAATCTGCATGCACGCGGCGATGCTGAGGTGAAAACCAATCAGCATGAGCGGCACCACGATGCGCGCCCGCTCGGGCATGCCGGGCACTACCAAAAGCGCCGCGCCCGTGCCCTGAACGACCAGGGTCACGTACGTCATGATCGTGGTCAACCACCCCTGCGACGCCAGCCAGAGGCCGACGTGGGTCGTGAACTGCTGGGTGTTGAGGGCGTAGTGCAGCGCCTTGCCGTACTTCCACCAGATGGGCTGGCCCAGCTTGTGCGCCATGGCGCCGAGATACACGGACACCACCAGCAGCAAAATGCCCACGGTGGCCATCGAGTGAAACTGGTTGGACCTGGGCTTTTTGTCCCGGGCAACCGACTCGATCGACCACCGGGCACCCAGCGGCAGGAACATGCTCCAGAAGACGAGCATGCGAAACGCGGTATCGCCGCCCTGCAGCACCATGAAGTTGCGCGAGTGCAGCGAGCACATGAGCAAAAACGACAGCAGCGCGGCAATGCGCGACCGATAGCCGACGATGAGCATCACCGCGAGCACCGCGGCGAGAACGAACAGGCCGCTCACGAGCCAGTCGTTGCCCACCGAGGCGTGCAGCGACCAGTGCCACTCGTTGGTCCGGCGGATCCAGTCGGCGCGCGGAAGCACGCCGTCGTCGGTGTAGAAGGCCGCGAAGTCGCGGCTGCGGTTGATCAGGTCCGCCAGGATGAGCAGGCCGAGCCCGATGCGCAGGACCGCGATGCCGCGCAGGTCCATGAAGAAGGGGCTGCGCCAGTGAATCCGCGACCACCAGCTCGCCCCGGCTCCGCCGCCGTCGGTTCGGTCATCGGCGCGCGCGTCGGCCTCTTTGTCGTCAGAGCCCGCGGACGCGCCGGCGCGGTCGCCGTCGATGGCGCCGCTGGCTTCGACGTCGTCTTGCGGATTTTCTTCGTCTTTGATGTCGGAGGCCATGACGCCCTTACTCCGCTCGCTCGTAGTCGCCGGCCGAGAACCGTTCCATGATCTTGTGAATGCCGAGCAGGTTGTGCTGCACGTTGTCCACGCGAATCTCGTCGCGAACCACGGTCGTGCGAACGCCGCCGCGCACGGAGTCGCGCCGCTGCACGTAGAACATGTCGATCTCGTCCTGGAATTGCAGCTGCATCACCGACCGCAGGCCTCGAGCGATGGCCAGCCGGTACTTCTCTTCGCGCTCCTTGTCGCCCAGCTTGCGCGCCATCTCGAAGGCGTCGATGAGCCCCTCGAGGTACACGCCGGTAGACGACGCGTGCGGCACGCCGAACTTGCGGCGCCGCGGGTCGTAAAAGCGCCCCTTCACGTCGGGATAGGGCGCCGACTCCCACTGCTGCATCGACAGCAGCCAGTCGTTCATCTCGAAGACGAAGTCCCGAAGCCCCTCGTCCTTCGTTAGCTCCCAGACCATGTAGTAGGCCTGGGTGTGCCACGGAACGAACGCGGGGTTCCGGTTGGGCTTGCCCTTTTTGTCGTACCCCTCGAGGTGCCACGTTTCGTAGTACTCGAAGCTCTTCATGAACTTCGCCAGAAGCTTCGGGTCGCGATTTTCGCGGTACAGGTGCGCCCACAGCAGCTGGGTCTCGCCCGGGTAGAAGTTCTGGTTTTGCCCGATGCGGGTCTTGGGCTTGTAGAAGGTATGAAACTCGCCGGTGTCCTGGTGCAGATAGTCGATGGTGCGCAGCATCGCCTGTTCGTACGTGGCGAACGCGGCCCGATTCGGATGCGTGACGATGGCGAGGGTCGCCAGCGCAATGGCCCCGAGCTTGGACTGGCCCCGGTACTCGATGAGCCCCAGGCCGTTCTCTTCCCGGTAGAACTTCGACAGGTTGTAGCGAATGTTGCGCTCGGCGAGGTCGAACATCGACGCGTCGCGCCGGCGATGTGCGGTGCTGTTGAGGGCGATCGTCGCCATCCACTGGCGAATCATGTTGTTGCCCGTGTCTTCTTTGCTCTTGGCGGGAAAGTACCGGTACGTCATGCGCCCGTCGGGGCGGACCTGCCGCGCGAGCCAGTCTTCGAGGCTGACGGCCAGGGTCTCCACCGAGGCCTTGTTGACGTCTTTCTGTGGAATCACCGTATTGCCGCGGAACATGCGAACGGCGCGCGGCTTGTCGCCCAGGAACACCAGCACCTGGTCGCACTCGAAGGTCTCGGCGGTCGTGTTCTGCGTCAGGTCGTCGTCGACCAGCTTGTGCCGCTTCTTGAAATCCCGCACCACGTCTTCGAAGTCGGCGTTCTCGCCGATCATTTCGATTGGCGACTTGCGCTCGCGAAACTCGTTCATCCGCAGATAGAGGCCACGCACGCCGAGGTGTTTGTCGCCCAGCTTGCGCTTGCCGCCTACGCGCACGTCTCGATACGAGTGAGCGACACAAAACTCGATCGTATCGATGGACGGCCGCAGCGAGCCCGTGGTGCGGTTTCGCGCCGCGCTGATGGCGTCTCGCAGGCCTTCGAACTGGGTGCCGCTGGTGCGCCAGCCGTGGCCCGTGAGCTTGCCGCGGTGGCGAGCCCCGGCGTAGATGCCGTGATTGGTCTGCTTGAGCGTCTCGGGGACCTCGAGCCTGGCGGTCGGGGTCCCCTGCCACATGGCGGCCACCAGGGTCGCCACGGCCGGCATGTCCGCGTCGGTCAGATGGGTTTCGAGCACGGTCTTCTCCTTGACCGAGTCGTCCCGTCCAACCGAAAGCCAGTACAGATTGGTAGCCCCGATGTAGAGCACCATGGCCGCCGCCGGTACCAGCAGGTACGTCCAGAAGCGTTGCTTTGTCTCTGCCTGTTGCGCCACGAGTAGCCGGAGCTTGCCGGAATTCGCGGGCGACTTCCAGAGGCGCCACCCGGCTGCGAGCGCCGGTGAGCGGGCCTATTGACGGGCATCGCAGGCCTTGACACTCTGCGGCGCGGAGCGTCCATGCGGCCCTACTTGTCCTTCGTCATTCCCTTTCTCGACGAGCAAGACTCCCTGGTGGAGCTCCACCGGCGCGTCGACCAGGCCGCTCGAACCGTACAGGCCCCCGCCTCGACGGGCGCCAACGGCTTCGAGGTCATTTTCGTCGACGATGGCAGCACCGACGCGTCAGCGGAGCGAGTGCGCGAGATCATGGCGAAACATGCGGAAGTGCAGCTCGTCGAGCTGCAGGGAAACTTCGGCAAGAGCGCCGCCCTGGCCGCTGGATTCGACCGGGCCCAGGGCGACGTGGTCTTCACCCTCGACGCCGACCTGCAGGACGATCCCAGTGAAATCGGGCGTTTCCTGCTCGAGCTCGACCGCGGCTACGACCTTGTCACGGGCTACAAAAAAGTTCGCCGCGATCCATCGCTGGGCAAAGTCCTGCCGTCCCGGGTGTTCAACTGGATGGTCCGGCGGCTCACGGGGCTCAAGCTGCACGACATCAACTGCGGCTTTAAGGCGTACCGGCGCCCGGTTGTGGACCACCTGCGGCTCTATGGCGAGCTGCATCGCTTCACGCCCGCGCTGGCCCACTGGAAGCGATTCCGCGTGAGCGAGATCGTGGTCGAGCACCACGCGCGGGCCCACGGAAAATCCAAGTTCGGCGGCGGTCGCTTCTACCGCGGACTCGTGGATTTGCTCACGGTCTTCTTCCTGCTGAAATACGATCGACGACCGGCACATTTCTTCGGGCTGCTGGGCGGCTCTACGCTGCTGGGCGGTCTAGGGATCTGTACCTACTTGACCGTGCTCAAGATTCTCGGCGAGGGCATCGGCGGCCGCCCGCTGCTCATGCTCGGGGTGCTGCTCGTGGTGGTCGGCATGCAAATCCTGGCCACCGGGCTCATCGCCGAACTGCTGGTGCACCAACACCAGCGCGACAAGCCCTACGTCATCCGGCGATCGACGCGTGGACCAGCGCAGGTGCAACCCGCCGGCGAGGTGCTCGACGTTGTCGAGCCACCGGGCCAGCCGGCCGTCGGCGGCAGATAGCGCCCGTGGCGGTCTCGCGCCCTTCGCGGCTGATACCATGCCGGCGGCCTGCGCCATGAACGTGCTCGTCACTTCCATCTACTACCCGCCGCGCCTCGGCGGCATTGAAAACCACGTCTACTACCTCGCGCACGCCCTGGCCCGCCGCGGCTGCGGAGTGTCCGTGGTGACCTCGCGATCCGAGGCGGACTCGCCGCGCCGCGAGTCGAGCGCGGGCGTCGACGTCGAGCGGGTTCCCCTGCCGGCCATGAACGCCGTCGGCTGGATGGCGAACGCAGTGGCCTCGATCCCGGCGGCACTGCGGCGCGGCCGCGGGGCCGACATCGTTCACGCCCACACGTTTCAGTCGGCGCTGCCCGCCCTGCCCGCGGCCCTGGGTGCCGGCAAGCCCCTGGTGGTCACGATCCACTCGTCGCACTTCCTGAAGATGGTGACCAAGCCCCACTGGCGAGCCGTGTTTCGCCGCTTGCTGCGCCCGGCCGCCCTGATCCTCGCCCCGAGCCACGAACTGGCGGACGCGTGCCGTCGGGTGGTCCCGCAAAACCGCATCGAAACCATCGTCAACGGCATCGACACCGACCTGTTTCGCCCCGTCGCCCCGGCACTGGCGCGACGCGAGGGCCGCTTCATTCTGGTGGCGAGTCGTCGGCTGGTGCAGAAAAACGGCGTCCGCTACCTGGTTGACGCGATGCCCGCGATCGGAGCGCGCGCCCCGAGCGACCTGTACCTGATCGGAGTGGGTCCGGAGCAGGCCGACCTCGAAGCGCGGGTCGCTCGCCACGGTCTGGCCGACCGCGTGCACTTCGTCGGCGGCGTGGCCAACGCCGACCTGCCGCCGCTTCTGTCGTCGGCAGACGCCGTCGTGCTGCCATCGCTGCTCGAAGCCACCTCGCTGGCGGCGCTCGAAGCCATGGCTTGTGAACGCCCGATGGCTGTCTCGCGGGTGGGAGGCTTGCCCGAGCTCGTCGACGACACGTGTGGGGTCCTGTTCAACCCGGCCGACCCGGCCGACCTCGCCGCCAACGTGTCGTCGCTGCTCCTGCGGCCGGCCAGCGAACGGGCCGCTCTCGGCGCCCGCGCGCGCCGCCGCGTGGTCGACGCGTGGAGCATCGAGGCCCTCGCCGACCGCCACATGCGCTACTACCGCGAGCTTCTCGACGGGGTCGGACGGGCGGCGTGAGCGTGCGCGCCGCCATCGTTATCGGCACGAGGCCCGAGGCCATCAAGATGGCGCCGCTGGCGCTGGAGCTGCGCACCCGCCCCGCCCAGTTCGACACGCGCGTCGTGCTCACGGCCCAGCACCGCGAGCTGTGCGACGAGGTGCTGTCGATCTTCGGTATCGCCGCCGACACCGACCTGGACATCATGCGGCCCCGGCAATCCCTGGCCGACCTCACCGCCCGACTCGTATCCGGCCTCGACGCCGTCTTCGCGCGCGACAGGCCCGACGCGGTGCTGGTCCAGGGCGACACGACGACCACGTTTGCCGCCGCCCTGGCGGCCTTTTACCGGGGCATCCCGGTCGGCCACGTCGAGGCCGGACTTCGCACCGACCAAAGGCGCGACCCTTTTCCCGAAGAGGTCAACCGCCGAATGACCACCACCCTGGCGGACCTGCACTTTGCGCCGACGGCCACCGCCCGCGACGCGCTCCTCGCGGCAGGCGCCCCGCCCGACTCGGTGTTCGTCACCGGCAACACGGTGATCGACGCCCTGCTGCGCGTTACCGCTGCCGCCGACGAGCCCGGCGCCTTGCCGGGCCCCCTGTCGAACCCGATCGAAGTCGCCGCGGGCCGGCGGCTCATCGCCGTCACCACGCACCGGCGCGAAAACTGGGGCGCCCCCCTCGAGTCGATCTGCGGCGCGATCGGTGAGCTCGTCGAACGATACCGAGACGTCGAGGTCGTCCTTCCGGTCCACCCCAACCCGGCCGTGCGCGAGCCCATTGAGACAGCCCTGGGCGGGCGCGAGCGAATCCGCCTGGTCGAGCCTCTCGGCTACCGGCGCTTCGCAGCCCTGTTGCGGGCCGCCCACCTCGTGCTCACCGACTCGGGCGGCATTCAGGAAGAAGCCCCCAGCCTCGGCAAACCCGTTTTGGTCCTGCGCCGCACCACCGAACGCCCGGAAGCGGTGGCGGCGGGCACGGCCCGACTGGTCGGCACCGATCGAGCGACCATCGTGGCCGAGACCTCCCGCCTGCTCGACTCCCCGGGCGAGTACGAGCGCATGGCCCGGGCGGTGAACCCGTACGGCGACGGGACGGCCAGTCGCCGCATTGCCGACGCGCTCGCGGAGCGCCTCGGAGACCGCCGCCGTGAATAGCTCCGCCCCGCCAAACCCGCGGCGACCGAGCGGGCGCCTGCGTCCGCTTGTCGTCGCCGCCGTCGAGATCGCGGTTGTTGGCTTTGTCGGGTACTACCTCTGGTCTCACGCCGACGAGCTGCGACGCGTGTGGGCCCTCGACGCTCGCCACGTCGCCGCGCTGCTCGGTCTGGTGGGCGCAGCGAGCCTGTGGCGGACCGTCGAGTTTCGCACCATGCTCGCCGGCCTGGCGGTGCGCATCGGTTTTGGCGAAGCCTACGCCCTCATTCAGGGCGCGACCCTGCTCAACCACGCGCCGCTCAACGCCGGCACGCTCCTGCGAGCGCAGAGCCTCAAGCAGCAGCACGGCCTGTCGTACACCCGGTACGTCGCCATGATGAGCGCGCAAATCGTGACCCTGGTCGTCGCCAGCGCGGCTCTTTGCCTGATCGCCGTGCTCGTATCGCCGCCGGCCAACGCCGCCGGCCCCTGGATCGCGATCGCGTGCGCCCTGGCCCTGCTCGCGCCTCTGCTGGTGTTCTTCGTGCCGCCCCGGGCCATCGGATCGGGCGGTTGGTTTCGCGACCGATTGCGCGGACTCGTCGAGGGCTGGCAAACCCTGGGTCGCAAGCCCGCCCGGCTCGCGCTGTTGCTCGGCTTTGCCGCGGTAAAGGTGCTCGTTCAGGGCCTGCGCCTGTGGGTCTGCTTCGTCGCCCTGGGCGTCGGCGTGGGCCCGGTCGACAGCGTGCTGCTGGCAGCGGCCTCGAGCCTGGTTTTCATCGTCAATATCACCCCGGCGGCTATCGGCCTGCGCGAGCTGCTGATCGCGGGGCTGGCGGCGGCCACCGGCCTCGATTTCACGGTCGCCGTCGCCGCAGCCGGAATCGACCGAGTTGCCGAACTCATCGGCGCGGTCGCCACCGGGGCGCCGAGCCTCGCCTACCTCCGGCGGCGCTACCGACGCGCTACTTCGCCGGGCATGGATTCGCGCCGGGATTCGGATAGTCCAGGCGATCCGAGTTGAGCGGCTGCGGCCGCGCCCCGTCGAGACTCGCTCGCAGGACGACTTCGGCCCGGCCCTTGCGCTCGACGTAGTCGACGCGCAAGTGGTGAACCCCGGGGTCGAGCTCGACCGCCGGCCCGACCTTCACGCCCCGAGGGCTCGTCTCGTCGACCACGACGTTGCCATCGACAGAAAAACGCACGCCGTTGTTGGCGACCAGGTGAAACCGAACGTTCCTCGGCTTCCACGTCCGCAAACACGTCTCGAAGGTCGCCGAGAAGTGATCGCGCCCCAACGCCGGCAGGGGTCGCCGCTGCTGCCAGCGAAAGTTGACGTCGTTTTCGCGGCGCTCGATGTGGTCGCCGGAAAAGTCGGCGGTCGCGTAGTACCGGGCGCGCCACGGGCCGGGCTCGATATCGTCGCCGGTTGCCCGCCACAGGCCCACCACCAGGGCCAGCCCACCGATCCAGGCAGCCGCGCGGGCGCCCCAGCGCCACCGGGGCGATAGCGATCCGCTCGCCAGCCCGGCGTCGATCTGATCGGCCCACGCGGCGAGCGCGCGCCGACTGTCGGTCGCGTCTGGCGGCTCGGAATCGGCGCCGGCGTGCTCGTGCGCTCGTCGCAGGTGCTCCAGCGCCGCGCTGGCCGGCGCTTTCGCGTCCAGCAAGATGGCCCGCGCGGCGGCGAGCTCGCCCAGCGCAGCCGACCGCGCGCTCGGTTCGCTCACGATGGCCCCCCCGACGCGCGGGGCGAGGGCGTTGCCGCAGCCGTGGGCTTGCGCAGGTCGCGAACCCGCACCAGGCGCACCCCGTCCCGCGTGATATCGAACATCACTTGTCCGCCCTCGACTCGAAAGTCGCACCCCTGCCGGGTGTACGCGACCCAAAAGTCTGCGGAGCTGCCGCTTCGCGTCCGTTCGAATACCGGCGCCGTCCGGTAGTTGAGCATCGAGCTGTTGAAGCAACCTCCCACGCGCCACCGCCGCGAGGTGAACGCGTCAGGATCCTCGCGCCAGAGCCGCTCCTCCAGCTCGTGCAGCGCCTCCAAGTAGGCCTCTCCGTAGTAGTCGGTGCTGTAGCGACCAAAGGCTCCGCGCAGCCCGCCGGCCAGCTCGTTGAAGAACACGTACTGGTGCGGATGCAAATCGACCATGGCGTACACCTGCCGTCCCCCCGCCAGCACGAGCATCGCCGCGATGGCGGGCATTGCCAACCGGGGCCGCCACGCGCGCGCCAGTGCGATGGTGGCGGTGAGCGCCCCCGCCGCGATCACCGCAATGATCGGCACCACGAACAAAAAGTGGCGAAGCCCGTCGTAGAGCGTCGAGCCCTTGTAGGCGGCGTAGGCCGGGGGAAACACCGCGGCCACGCCCAGCACGCCGAGAGCGAGATTGCGCTTGAGCTCCGTGTCGCGAACACCTCGCATGGCCACAACCACACCGCCCGCGACCAGGCCGACCACCGCCAGCAGCAGCAACAGCTCCGGGAGCTTGAGGCCCATGTAGTGCAGCGTGTACTCCGGCGGTGCGTCCCCGGCGCGGACGACGCCGCCCGCGAACGGCATCTTTCGGTCGTGGACGGCGTAATTGCTCATCTGGGCGAGTCCGGTTAGCGGCCGCATGAGCGGCCGCCACATGGCCCACGGCCACGACGCCACCATGATGCACCACCCCAGCGCGAAGGGCACCGCGGCCGCTCGCCCCAGGCGGACGGCCGCGCGATACGCCAGCTCGAAGCTTCCCCAGCGAATCGCGACGTGCCCGACGTAGGCCGCGATCGCCAGCCCCAGGTAACAGAACAGCAACAGACCCGCCACGCGCACGCTCAGCGCGCAGCCGATCGCGAGCCCGAGCCACAACCGCGTCGACCGCGTCACGTTGGGAAACTCGTCGATCGCCCGGACCGTGAAGTAAAAGGCCCACACGTAGCCGGTAGCGAACGGCAGATCCTTCGGGTTGTTGAACATGTGCCCGTAGTAGGCCGGCGTGAGCGCCAGCAACGCGACCGCCGCCAGTCCCCCCGGGGCCCCGAAGAGAAAGCGGCCGAGGCGCCACGTGCCGACCAGCCCCAGCAGGCCGACCAGCAAACCCAGCAGGTGGGTCGCCTCGTAGTCGCCAATGGGCACGGCTCGCCGAAACAAGGCCGCCGCGAGGTCGAAGCCCCCCGGGTACAGCTGGTTCTTGTCGACGTAGATCCCGTCGGTCCAGAACGCGACCAGGCGATCCCCGTACTCCACGTGAATTCGCTCGTCCCAGGTGACCCCGTAGTCGCGAAATGTGACCAGAGCAACAACGGCAACGCCCGCCATGAACAGCCCCGCGGCGACGTCGCACGCGCGCTCGACCGCCGGCGAGAACGCGGGCGGCTCGAAGGACGCCCCGCGCAGGCGCTCGAGAGCTGAACGTAGGGGATTCACAGGCCGGTCCGGTGGCGAAACTCTACCCGCAACTGCGTCGGGTGCCCAGTTGACCGCGCGCCTCGTTCTCCGGCCTACTTGGAGAGGGATGACGCCCGCGGACCAGCGCGAAAGCGCCCTCGGCACCAAACTAGTGCGCCTGTGGCCCTTCGCGGTCTTCGGCGCCCTGTTCGCGGTTATCGCTGCGCTCGTGGTTGCGCTGGAAACCGACCCGCTGCTCACCCGCGAGCTCGGCAGCCGGCTCGGCGTCGGCGACCTTCGCTACAACAGTCGGCATGTCGCCACGTTCACGGGACTGCTGTCTTTTGCGACCGCACTCGGCATTCTGAGCCACCTGGCGATCCGGTACTTCTTCCCGGTGCTGCTGCGCACGCGCGCCGCCCGGATCGCCATCCCCGGCCTGGTCATCGCGGCCACGCTCGTGGGCTGCTTCAACTATCTGTATCTCAGCCGCGGCACCGGCCGCATCGAATACCACAAGTTTCACGACAGCTTTCACTACCTGCTCGGCCCCAAGTACTACGGCGAGCTCGGCTACTTCGATCTGTACACGTGCGTGTTGCGGGCAGATGCCGCCAGCAGCAGGCGTCTGCGCAAAGTCAGCAAGGTCCGCGACCTGCGCAACTACCGGGTGGTGCCCGTCGCCGATGCCGTCGAGGCCGCGGGCGACTGCCGCGAGCGTTTCTCTGACGAACGCTGGCGCGAATTCCAGCACGACGTCGAGGTCTACATGGGGAGCTTTCGGAAGCGCACCAAGCTCTTTCGAGATCACGGCTACAACGGCACCCCCTTTCACGCAGCCGTCGCCGGCTCCATCGCCAACACGTTCGAGCTCAGCTACTCGAGCATGACTCTCGCCGCGCTGCTGGATGTACTCGCACTTCTCGCGGCCTGCGCCTGCGCCGTGTACTTCTTTGGCTGGAGAGTCGGGCTCCTCATGGCCCTCTTTTTGTCGGTGAACTTCTCCGACCGCTTCTACTTCATCGGCGGGTCCTTTTTTCGCTACTACTGGCTCGCCTTTGTCATCGGCTTTCTGTGCGCCCTGTCGCGCGGACGCTACGCCCTCGCCGCGGCGCTTCTCACCGTGGCGTCGATGCTCAATGTGTTCCCGCTGCTGTTCGCCTCGGCGATCGGCCTGAAGATCGTCCTCGAACTCGTCCGGACCCGCCAATTGTCGCCGCGGTATCGGCAGTTCATTCTCGGCGGCGCGCTGGCTACCGTGGTGTGCGGCGGCATCAGCCTCACCCACGACCGCGGCTGGCAGAACTACCGCGAGTTCTTCCGCATCATGGATTATCACCCGAAGCTCATCACGAGCAGCCGGGTCGGTTTCCGCTACCTCTTTTTGCACCGAGACGAGATTCGACGCTCCGATCCGTACTACAGCCGCCGCGCAAAGCGCCGCGAGCTCCAGGCCATGACCCCGTGGCGACTCGTGCTCACGACCGGCATCTTGCTGTTCGGGTTCGCGGTCGTCAGCCGCCTCGACGACATCGAAGGCAGCGTCCTCGGAGGCATGCTGCTGTTCTTTTTCCTGTTCGGCACCGTCGAGTACTACTACGCGGTATCGGCCGTTTTGCTGCTGCTGTGGCACCGACGCCGGGGTCCGCCGGGGGCCCAGGTCCTCATCGCCAGTCTGTTCGCACTGCAGGCCCTGATCTACTGGTGTTGGCTCGAGACCAACTTCCTGAAGTTCTGCAACAACACCGTCACCTCGTTTGGTCTGGCGGCCGTTCTTCTGGCCACGCTCGTGTACCTGGCCAACGACACCGGGCTGCTCCGCCAGCCGTTTGCCCCGCCCGGCGAGCGCGCCCCCGGCTCCGGCCCGCGAGCGCGGCCACACGTCCTCGCCATCGCCTGGCTCGTGGCGGCCCTCGTTCTGCCGGCCGCCTACTTCGTCGGGCAGGCGTACCGCGAAAAACCCAGGGCGGCAGCCCGCGCCGCCAACGCCTCCATCTCGGCGGCGACTCAGCCGAGCAGCCCGCGCAGGCCGCGTTCGATGTCGTCGGGATCGTAGAAGACCAGGTACAGCAACAGCACCGTGGTCGAGAAGGTGCTAACCGGCAGCATCGCGTAGAAGCTCAGGTGCAGCAGGATGCCCAGCGGCACCAGGTATCGCCGCCCCCGTCTCGAGTACAGTCCGAAGACGAGGGCGTACTCGAGCAAGAGCACGAAATTCGCGAGCAGCAGCATCGCGACGCCGAACATCGGGACGAGGTCGTAGTTGGAGCCCGTGTAGTAGTACATCAGGTAGTGCTCCATCCGGTCGCCGTTGATCCAGCCCCACTTGGACTTGTTCGTGGCGGTCCAGAAGTACATCGCCGATAGCTGAACGGCGATGAGACGCATGGTCCACAGGTTGGCCCGGCGAAAGCGGTCCCGCTGTTGGGCGAGATAGGCGTCGACCGACAGAACGCCCGCCGACGGTCCCAGGGCCAGCAGGCAGGTCGAGATGGTCAACAGGTACGTGTGGTGGTGTGTCCACGACTCGCGGCCGCGAGCAAAGCCGTAGTAGTAGTAGATGGTGACCAAGCACAAAGCGGTCACCGCCGTCCAGACCCGGCTCTTCCAGCCGATCAGCATCAGCGTGGTCGCCACGAAGAACAGCGCGACGAACGCCATGTCCGGAAAACTGCGGTGCCGGTAGAGAAGCATCTCGTTGGCCCAGCGCGTCCATATCAGCATGGCCAGGCCCATGCGGATGAGCGACAGCGAGATGGTCGAGCCCTCGGAACGAAGGGCCCAATCGACCAGCCGGCCGAGGCGCTCGCGAACTACCTCGCCCGCCGCTGGCACGCCATCTCCTCTCGACTCATGAGCGGTTTCCAGCCGCGGCGGGTCGCAATGCGGGCATCGACGCGAAGGTCGTTGCCCGCTTTGCTGCACATGACCCGGGTCAGGCGCTCGAACACGCGTTTGTCCTTGAGCAACCAGTACCGGCTCTTGGGGGTCTTCGGTTGGCCGAGGGCTTCGTAGCGATCCACCTCGATGAACTCACCGGCGCGCTCGCGGTAGAAGGTTGCGTCGACGAAGCCAGTGGCCTTGCCGTTGAACATCACCCAGTTTCGAAACGCCTTGTTTCGTCCCTTGAGCACCTGGCGATAGAACGGTCCGCCGACGACAAAGACGGCCACCACGACGAACACGACCGCGCGAAGTTTGTCACGCGACGACCAGGTCTTATCGGGCGCCAACACGGCGCGAATCTTACACCCTGGAAACACGTAGCCCCGATGTCGCTCGCCTATACTGGCCGGGTATGTCGATGAAGCCAGGGGCCCGTAGAGGCCGTTTTTCGGGGCGCGGTGCGGGTGGTGGACAAGGTGGAGGAGCGGGCCGCGGCCGTGGAGCCGGGGGCGGCGGCGGCCAGGGAGGCGGTCGGGGCCGGGGGAAAGCCGGTGGCGGCGGCCCCAAGGACCGGACCGACCCCATCGCCATGCTGCTTCGGTGCCACCGGAAGACCGAAGACCGAATCGCCGTTTTGCATCGCGCCGCCGAAGCTCTCGACGTCAACGAAGACGATCGCGAAGCGCGCGACGCCGTCATTGAGGTGGCCGGCTTCGTCGAGACCTCGATCGCTCGCCACGAGCAGGACGAGGAGATGTCGCTGTTCCCGCTGCTGCGCGGCAACGCCGACGCCGCGCCGATTCTCGAAACCCTGGCCCGGGAACACGTCGAGCACCAGCGCCTGCACGACCACCTCAGCGACATCGCCAACGCCATCGAAGCGAACCGACTGCGCTCGCGACACGTCGCCGAGCTCGCCGAAATCGCGGGGGCAATGGAGCGCTCGTACCGCCACCACATTCAGCTCGAAGAAGGCGAGCTCTTCCCCCTCGCCCGCGCCGCCCTAACCCCCGACCAACTCCGCACCGCCGCCGCCGACATGCAAACCCGCCGCGGCCGCTAACAGCCCCCGCAGCCCGAGCCCGGCCACGAGACCGTTTCCGAATCCGAATCCGAGTCCGTTTCCGAGTCCGAGTCCGAGTCCGAGTCCGAGTCCGAGTCCGAGTCCGAGTCCGAGTCCGTTTCCGAGTCCGTTTCCGAGTCCGAGCCCGCCCCCGACTCCGAGACCAACGCCGAGCTCATTTCCGTAACCGAGGCTGAGCCCGAGACCGAGCCCGACGCCAAGGCGCACCCACGCCACGCGCCCAACCAACAGGCCACACGACGGCGCCCGCAGCCGCGATCACTTGCAACAATCTGCCGGCCCACGGGCCGGCACCGACAGCACCCCCACGCCCCCCCCGGCGCGGCCGCCACGAACACCAAGGCCAAGGCCCAAAAGCCAAGGGGCGAAGACGATGGGGGCTGCCCGCGCGCAGTTCGGACCGCACGGGAGAAAGTCCATGCTCGGCACGACGCTTCACGCGCGACCTCCGCGCGACAGCGGACCGTATGCCTGAGCACGGGCAGCCCCCATCGCGTAGCCCCGCTCGCCCCACAACGTCCTTACCAAACAGCCCCGCGCTCAACGCACGCAGCGAATCGAGCCCCTCAAAGCCCCGAAAGACTCAAAGACTCAAAATGACCGCCGCCTGCAAACAGCCAACAGCCCCACCCAGAAACCCACCAACGAGCACCAACGTAATCTCGTCCTCCTCGAACACGCCCCGCAACAACCGCTCGAACTCCGGCTTCGACATGTTGCGCAACTTGTCCTCCACAACCCGACCGACCTCGAGCTTGCGGTCGAGATAGTCCTCCAGGTGCGGCAGCGCATCCGGCGCAGCCTCGAACATGCCCTGAACCACCCGCTCCTTGATCTGCGCTCGCTGCTCGTCGGTCACTTCCACGGGAACCATGTTCTTGACCTGCTCCCACTCGCTGTCGAGCCGCGCCGACAGCGTGTCGGCAATGAGCCCGGTGACGCGCTCGCCGCCCGGCCCCTCGGTAACCAGCCGAATCAGGTTGCGAGCCGTGAAAATCTCGTCGGCCATGAGCCGGCTGTAGTCGACCGCGATCTCCGCCTGCCGCTTGGGAAACAGTCCCTGGTAGGTAAAGAAGCCCAGATACTTCGTCGGCTCGAAGGGGCGAAAGATCATCTGGATGGCCATCCAGTTGGTGACCAGGCCAACCAGCACGCCGGCAATGGGCATGACCCACCAGCGCTGCATCACGCTCCACACGCCCACCTGCATGACGCCGATGGCAAAGCCAAAGAACCCGCCGTAGTGCTCGATGAACTTGAACTCGCGCGCCCCGGTTTCGCGCATGAACCGCGACATGCGCTCGACGTTGGGCCCCGACAGCTGGGTGTACACTAGGTGGTGAAGGTCGAGCACCTCGCGGGACACGCCCTGCAGCTGGTCGAACAGCTCGCGGGCGATGGTTCGGCTGCGCTGGCGCACCTGGTCCACGATCTGCCCGCGCACGGGCTCGGGCAGTTGCTGCCAGGCGCCGGGCCTCACGATTTCCGCCGCGTCGGCCACGAGCGGCTCGGCCTGGTCGTCGAGAGCTTCGGCAAAGACCTGTTCGAGCTCGTCGGGGTCGAGGCGCTCGGCTAGCTCGCGGGCAGAGATGAGATTTTGCGTCGCCATGTCCGCCGTGCCGCGGGCGAACTTGGCGGCGTTTCGCGGAATGATGCCCTGCCAGCCGATCGGGCCGATGCCTCGAAAGTTGGCGGGGTGAAAGATCATCTTCACCGCCGACCAGTTGGTGACCCAACCGATAAAGCCGGTCGCCAGCGGAACGCCGACCAGCAACAACAACAGGTCCGGCAACGCTATCCCTTCGCCCTCTTGCTCTTGGCCTTGGGCTTCGCCTTGCCCTTGCCCTTACCCGAGTTCGACGTTCGGGGCTTGGGGGCGGCGGTCCGCGCCTCGGGGAGGGGCGCGCCGTCGGGGCCCATCAGGATGACCTGCTCGTCGTCGATGTCCCGGGGCATACCGGGCTGGACGCCAGCCCGGCGTTTTCGCGCCGATGCCCGCAGGCCCAGCACGCCCAGCACAAGCAGCCCGACAGCGACCCATTGGGCGGGCGTGAGCCCCAAATAGCGCGGGTCTGGCAAATCCGTATCGCGCGCCCGCAGGAAGTCGAAGAAAAACCGCGTCGGCGCGTACACGATGGCCGCCCAGCTCGAGAACCACCACGGCGGCTTGACCCGACCGGCCTTCTTGTCGCGCCACTCGGTGACGCTGAAGAAGATGGCCCAGGGAATCGTGTAGAGCAGCTCGTAGAACCCAAGGTCGTGCCGCTGCACGCCATCGAGCATTTCGATGGCGAGGAAAAAGTCGCTCTGGCTTCCCGGGTGGTCGTGCACGACGGTGCAGCCCGCCCGACCAAAGCACCAACCGACCCACAGCCCGAGAATGACGGCGTCGCCCCAGTAGCCCGCGTCGATGGTGGTGTGGTTGCGATACTTGCGCTTCCACATCCACATGCCGACAGCGGCGCCGATGAACCCGCCCATCGACGAGATGCCGGCCCAGATCTTCACCAGGATGAGCGGGTCTTCGAGGATGGCCTCCGGCCGGTACGCGACGATGTCGAACACGTGCGAGATCACGAACCCGTAGACCAACGTGTGCATCATCAGGGACTGAGCCTGATCGAAGGTCGCGCCGCGCCGCATCGCCGCCGGCCGGAAAAAGTACGTCGTGCCGACGACGACCCCGGTCGCGACCAGAATGCCGAAGGCCTGCAACGTCACCGGCCCCAGCTCTAAGTTGGGAATGGTGAAATACGGCAGGGCGTCGACCGAAGCGACGGCGGAAGCGACAGCGGACGAAACAGAGAACATCGTACTTTCGTAGAGTGCGGTCAGCCGGCCTGCGCCGCAAACGACGGCAGGGACGCAAAGCGGGCCAGGTGGTGCTCTTCGTCACCGAGCAACGTGTTGAGCACGTGCATCCGCTTGAAAAACAAGCCGATGTCGTGCTCGTCGGTGATCGCAATGCCGCCGAAGAGCTGCATCGCCTGCTGGGTCACGAACTTGCCCCCCGTCGCCAGCTGAACTTTGGCCGCCGACACCGCGCCGCCGCGGGTGTCCGCATCGGAGCCGTCGCTCGTTCGAATGGCCGCCTCGATGGCGGTGGAGCGCACCAGCTCGCTCTGAATGAACATGTCGACCGCGCGGTGCTGGAGCGCCTGGAACACACCGATGCGCGCGCCAAACTGCTCGCGGGTCTTGAGGTAATCGGTGGTGAGCTCGAGCGACGACTGCACCACGCCCACGCCCTCGGCGCAGACGGCGGCACACCCGGCGTCGGTGATTTCGTCGAGAACCGGCGCAGCGCCGCCCTCGGCGCCCAGCAATCGGTCCGAACCGACGGACACGCCCGAGAATTTGAAATGGGCGGCGCGACGGCCGTCCATCGTGGTGACCGGCGTGGTCTCGATCCCGTCGGCCGTGCGGTCGACGGCGAACAGCGACACACCGTCGCGGTCGTGGGTGTCGCCCGAGGTCCGAGCCGAGACCACAAGGGTATCGGCGACGTGGCCGTTGAGCGCGAACACCTTTTCGCCCGACAGCCGGTAGTCGTCGCCCGCCTTCTCGGCGCGGGTGGCGACGCTGGTGTTGTTGAAGCGGCTGGCGCTCTCCGCAATGGCCAGGGCGAGCGAGGTTTTGCCCTCGACGAGCGGCTCGAGCCAGCGGCCGTGCTGCTCGGCGCTGCCGGCCCGCAGCACCGCAACGCCACCCAGAATGACCGACGCGAGATAGGGCTCGGGCACCAGCGTTCGCGACAACTGCTCGAGAACGAGCGCCGCGTCGACCATGGTGCCGCCGAAACCGCCCACGTCCTCGGGAAACGGGATGCCCAGCCAGCCCAGTTCGCCCATCTGTCGCCACACTTTGACGTCGTAGCCGACGTCGTCGTCGCGCAGCTTGCGAAAGCGTTCGACCGGCGAGTCCTTCTTCGCGAAGGACGCCGCCGTATCGCGCAGCATCTTTTGGTCTTCGGTGAGGTCGAAGTTCATGGGGGCAGCCCTATTTGGTCGGCAGGCCGAGCAGAAGCTTGGCGATGATGTTCTTCTGGATCTCGTTGCTTCCGCCGTAGATGGTGGTCGCGCGGTTGTAACAAAACGCCGACGCGATCCACTGCTGCTCCGGCGGGATGACCTGCTCGTCGTTGAACCAGGCCAGGGAGTTGTAGCCCATGCACTCCATGGCCAGCTCGTAGCAGTCCTGCAGAATCTCCGAGCCCACGATCTTCAGGATCGAACTCTCGGGGCCCGGCGCCCGCCCCAGCTGGGCGACCGCCAGGGCGCGGTAGTTCGACATCATGAGCGCCCGAAGGCGAACGTCGAGACGGGCAATTCGCGCGCGGTACGCCGGGTCGTCGAGCAGCGGCGCGCCGTCCTTCTCGGTACGCGCGGCGATGGACTTCACCATGCGAATGGCCCTTCGCGACTGGCCAACCGCGGCGATCAGCGTTCGCTCGTGGCCCAGCAATGCCTTGGCGAGGGTCCATCCGCCGTTTTTCGGCCCCACCAGGTTCTCCTGCGGAACCACCGCGTTTTCGAACCAGGTCTCGCAGAACGCGGGCGTGTGCCCGATGGTCATCATCGGCCGCACCTCGACCCCGGGCGTCTTCAGGTCGATGAGCAGGAAGCTGATGCCCTCCTGCTTTTTGCCGCTCGAATCCGTTCGCACGAGGCAGAAGATCCAGTCGGCGTACTGCGCGTACGTCGTCCACGTCTTCTGGCCGTTGATGACGAAGTTGCCCTTGCCGTCGTCTTCGGCGGTGGTCTTGAGCGAGGCCAGGTCGCTGCCGGCGTTGGGCTCGGAGTAGCCCTGGCACCAAACCTCCTCGCCCGACAGGATCTTGGGCAAAAAGCGCTGTTTCTGGTCGTCGTTGCCGAACTGGATGATCAGCGGACCGACCATCGACAGGCCGAAGGGCGACAGCGTCGGGCAACCAGCGAGCTCGGTCTCTTCGTTGAAGATGAACCGCTGGGTGGCGTCCCAGCCCGGGCCGCCGACGGCGTCGGGCCAGTTTGGAGCTACCCAGCCCTTGCCGTAGAGGACCTTGTGCCACTCCATCACTTCGTCCATGCCGAAGTTGCCGCCGACCTCGGCCTTGGCCTTGATATGCGCCGGCATCGCGTCCTGTATCCAGGACCGAACCTCCGCGCGGAACGCTTCGTGCTCGGGGGTGAAGGATAGATCCATCGCGCGGGTAGCCTACAACAAAAGGCTACCGGAACACGCCGGGGTGGGTCCTACAGTTCCGCGTCGAGACGGGCGAGCAGCGCTTCGACGCCCTCGTCCGCCGCATGAACGATTTCGCCGGCTCCCGCCGCCGCCGCTACCCGGCGATAGTCGAGGACTTCGCCGGCCGCGACGACAACTCCGACCACCGGCTGTTCGGCGCGAACGATCCAGCCTGGAAGCTCGGGGGCCTCGGGGGCGGGAACCACCGAGTAGCCCGCCGCGGCGATCTTTTCCCCCGCTTCGGCCACCGTCGTGAGCACGGTGGCATCGGCGCGGCGCCCCAGCCGGTGCAGGTATCCGGTGAGCGCATCTTGAAAGCCAGCCGGGGCCCGGGTGATCGCCAATCCGGCCCCGGGGTCACGGCCGCACCGAGCCGCCATCTCGCCGCCCAGAATGTGCGCGACCTCGGCCGTGACGACGAACTGGCCAAAGCCGGGCAGTACGATCTCCACCTCGACCTCGGCAAGAGGCTGCAGCGAGTCGGCCCCGCGGATGAAGAGACCGCCTTGCGACAGATTCTCCGCGTATTCCTGCACGAACTCGTGAGCCGTCTGATAACGGACCGCAAGGTGCACGTCGTGCCGCGTTTGTTTGCGCTCGTCGCGCCCCACCATATCCCCTTTGTAACGGTACCGCCCATGCCGCCCCCGCGCCAGCTCCGCGAGACTGCCGGGGTGGCGCGTTGACACCCCTGCCCCACTTCGACCTACAGTCGCAGGCGTGGAAACCACCGTATTTCTCGTTCGCCACGGCGTGACCGAGTGGAACGCGCAGCGCCGGATCCTCGGCCAGCGCGACATTCCGCTGTCGGACGAGGGCACCGACCAGTCGCGGGCCTGTGCGGCGGCGCTCGAGGGGGTCCCCCTCGGGGACGTGCTTTCGAGCCCTCTTGTCCGCGCGGTGCAGACGGCCGAAATCATCGGGCGCCAGTTCGACATCGAAGTGGCGCGAGACCCGCGCCTGGCCGACTTTCGCGTCGGCAAGTGGGAAGGCATGAGCTACGACGACGTGGAGGCGAGCGAGGCCTACCAGCAGTTCCTGGCAAATCCCTCCTCGACCAAAATCCCGGGCGGGGAAAGCATGTCGGACATTCGCCGCCGGGCCGTTGGCGCCCTTGAACAGGCCCTGGAAGACACGCCGGCAGGGGAAGGCATTGCGGTCGTCACCCACGCCGGAATCATTCGGGTCTTGCTCGCTCACTTCACGGGCACCGAGATCGCGAACTACCACCGCTTTCGGGTCTCCCCCGGCTCCATCACCGTGCTGTCCTTCGCCGACGACCGGGAGATGCCGAGAATTCTCGCCGTCAACTGGACCGGGGCCCTGGCGGAGGTCCTGTGAGCCTGGCCGTCGCCGGATTGGCGCTGTTCGTCGGCCTGCTCATTTCGGCCGCGCTGCACTTCGTCGTGCTCTGGCCGGCGAGCGAGCCCGACGCGCCGGCCGAGCCAGCCGAGCCGGCCGAGCCTGCCGCCCCGGACCGTCCCCCGCCAGAAACCGGCGGCGGCTGACCGAAATCCGGCGCTATACTCGAAGGAGTGCGAGCACGCACCGGGGTTATTGCGTTCGCGCGGGTCGCCACGCTGGCGGCGTTCGTGAGCTTGTCGGCGCAGGCGAAGGCGCAAGAAGCGCCGACGGGGCGCGCGGTCACGGTCGTGCATCGAGCCCCCGGCAACGCGCCCTCGCTGGGTCCTCGCTACGCCCCCGTGACCATCGAGTACTTCGGTTCTCTCGACTACGGCCGGCGCAGCACGACCGAGCTCGCGCGTCTCGAGCGCCTGTACCTCGACCACCCGAATCGGGTGCGCGTGGTCTTCTACCTGGTCAAGAAGAGCAAGCTCAACCAGGCCGCTTACGAGGCATTTCGGCAGGGGCGTTTTTGGCAATTCGCGCGAGCCGTTCGCGAGAGCGGATGGCCCAAGAACGAGCGCATTCCCGACTACTGTCGGGCCGCGGGGGTCGACGTCGCTCGAGTCGAGCGCGTGCTTGCGCAGCCCGCGCCCGCCAACGAACTCATCGAAGCGGCGGAGACGCTGCGCCAGCGTCGCCAGCTCGCCACCGGTTCGCGCAGCAACATCGTCTTCAACGGGGTCGAGCACCGGCCCGCCAACCCGGCCGAGTGGGAAAGCGCCTACCAATCGGCCTACGCCAGGGCCCGCGCAGCCCTGGACCGCGGTACGCCGGTTCGCAGCCTGTTCCGCCGCCTCTTGCGCGACGTGGAGCTCGAGCGCAACCAGACCTGGTTTAGCCCCGGCGACATCGACGAGCGGGCCGACGCGGACCCGCCGCCGACCACCGCGGGGCCTGGCTGGCTGCTCGGCGACGTGGACCGCACCGGGCCGCTCACCCTCGGACCGGCGCGCGCACCGGTCGTCGTGGTGTTCTTCTGCAACGCGGCCAGCAGCCACTGCCGCACCACCTTTCGGCACCTGAGCCAGCTGCGCGACAACTATCCCGAGTCGGTGCGCGTCGTGTACAAGGGCGTGTTCACCGACGACCAGCGCGGCGCCGAACTCGCCCAGCGGGCCATCTATTGCGCCGCCGAACAAGACGCCGAGTGGCAGTTCGCCGATCAGCTTTTCAAGCGCTACCCGGTGCCGAAACTCGAGCGCGAGCGGCTGGTCGAGCGCGCCGCCGGCGTCGACCTGGACCCCGAAGAACTCGACAACTGCCTGGTCGCCGAGCGCCACGCCGACCAGGTCGCCAGGGAGATGCAGCGCGCCCGCGATGCCGGCGTGGTCTTCACGCCGTCGATTGCCGTGGGGCGCCGTCTGTATGTCGGCAAGCGGACCTGGACCGACCTGCAGCGCATGGTCGAGCTGGAGCTGCGCCCGGGCTTGCTCGAACGAGCCGGTGAGCTGCGCCACAGGGCGCTGCAGACCGTGGCGCCAGCCCCCGAGCTGGACCCCCAGGCAACCGACAAAACGCCCTAGACCATCGAAAACGTTGGGTTTTCGATTGACCCTTGCGCCAGGTGCATGATACCTGAAATCAATGGACCTGGAGTTCGCGGCGGCGACCGACGTCGGGCGACAGCGCAACCACAATGAGGACAACTTCCTCATCGACAAGAAGTTGCAGCTGTTCGTCGTGGCCGACGGGATGGGCGGCCACGCGGCGGGCGAAGTTGCCTCCTCCATCACGGTCCACGAGCTGCGCGACGCCGTGCACGCCAACCGCGACCTGCTCGAGCGGTTCGCCGCCGGCGACCCCGAGTTTCAGTCCGTCGAGATTCTGCAGATGCTCGAGCACGCCGTGCAGTCGGCGTGCGGCGCCGTTTACGAGCGAGCCCAGGCGGAAAAGGAAAAGCGCGGCATGGGCACGACGGCGTCGGTGCTGCTCATCGTCGAGGGCCCGACCGAGGCGCGCGGCTTCATCGCGCACGTCGGCGACAGCCGGATCTACCTGACGCGGCAAAACCAGACCCACCAGCTCACCGAGGATCACTCCCTCATGAACGAGCTGGTCAAGCGGGGCAAGGTCAAGCCCGGCGAAATCGACGCGTCGCCCTACAAGCAGTTCAAAAACGCCGTTACGCGAGCCGTCGGCGTATACGCCTCCGTCGAGGTCGATACGTTCGACTTCGACATCCTTCCCGGCGATCAGTTCCTCATGTGCAGCGACGGCATGTACGTGTACTTCGAGGAAGAAGAACTGCCGGAGCTTTTGTCCACCGGCGGCGTCGACGCGGTCCCCTCGCGGCTCATCGACCGGGCCAACGACGGCGGCGGCCACGACAACATCACCGTGGTCGTGATTCGAGCCGGCGACGATGCGCGCGAAGACCAGCGCGCCGCCGACCTGTCGCTCAAGCTGGAAGTCCTCAAGGGCATGCCGCTGTTCCGGTACCTGTCCTACAAGGAGCTCGTGCGGGTCATGAACGTGACCGACACGGCGGAGTTCCAGGAGGGCGAGTCGCTGTTTCGCGAAGGCGAGCCAGGCGAGTCGATGTTCGTCGTTCTCGACGGCAGCCTGTCGCTGCGCAAAGGCGACATGACCATCACCACCCTGGGCAAAGGGCAGCACGTCGGCGAGATGGCGCTCGTCGACCGAAGCCCTCGCTCCCTGTCGGCGGTGGCCGCGTCGGAGCTTCGCGCGGTGGTGATGCGCCGCAAAGACTTCTACGAGATCATCAAGAAAGAGCCGGGCCTGTCGGTCAAGCTTCTGTGGAGCTTCGTCCAGGTGCTCGCCGAGCGGTTGCGCAAGACCACGGCGGACCTCGAAGGCGCGCGCAGCACCGCCGAGAGCGCTCGGTTCGAGCAGGTCTCCGGCCTGGCCGCCATGGCGACGGCGGCGGAGGCCGCGGCGCGGTCGGCCGGCGCGTTGGGCGCAGACGCTCCAACCGAGCGCCAGCAACGCATCGCCGCGCCGGCGCGTCCGCTCGGCCCGCCAACCCCCGACGAGTCGGACGATGGCGACGACCGCGACGATGTCGAACTCGCGATTCAGCGCGCCGACAGCGACGGCGAGCCCGAGATCCAGATCGAGCGCCCGGCCACCGACGACGAACCTGAAATCGAGATCCAGCGCGCCGACAGCGACGACGAGCCCGAGATCCAGATCGAACGCCCGGACACCGACGGCGACGGCGACGCGAACGCCGCAGACGACGAGCCTTCCGGCCCCGTGCGGGTGCCGGCGGATCGCGGCAGCGGACGGGCCCGGGCCGTCAACGCCGGGGCTGCCTCGGGGCCTCGCCGGCGCGAACCCCGGGACACCACCCGCGACACGGTGCGCTCGCCAAGCAGCCTGCCGCCGCGGCCGCCCCCGCGGCCGACTCCGCGCCCAACGCCCCGCCCGCCCGCGCCTCCTGCCGCGGCGGCTCCGCCTGCGCCTCCTGCCGCCGCGGCTCCGCCAGCGCCGCCCCCCGCCTCGGAACGGTCCGGCAAGGTTCGAGCGACGCGCCCGCCGCCCACGCCCCCGGCCGCCCGGGCCGCACCGCCGCCCGGGCCGACGCCCAAGGGAGCGGCAGCGCCGCCGGTGCGTCCCCTCGGTAAGTCCGGCGCCGCCGGCGCCTCAGCGCCTCGCGGCAAGGCAGAAGCGACCGTTGGCGGCGATGCGAGCGCCGCGAGTTCGGGCGCAGAGTCGCGCTCCGACGCCCCGGACGAGACCTAGCAGGCCAACTGCCGGTCGACCACTCCGCCGGACGTGCCGCGGCCGAGGAGACGTCCGCCTGCAACCATGGTTTGCCCGGGTCCTGGAAGCTGCCGACCCTTCGAAGGTTCGGCGTCGGTGGTAAGCGGGCGAGTAGCTCTGAGGGCAACTCTAGTTCACCGTTACGTACTCCAGATTGCGCTTCTGGAGTAGTGATTTGTCGTCTAGACTGGGTCCACGACCGCAGCCCCCTTTGGTCGACTCCCCCGCCGGGAGGCCCGCTGAACCATCTATGGCCCTCCATCGATCAGTCGTTTCCATTCTTGCTCTGACCCTGGCCGTGGCTCTCGGCGCCTGCGCCGAAGGCGAACCCGCGAGCGGCATCCTCGAGGATGACCTCGGCGGGTTCGACCCCGGCGATCAGCCCTCGGGCGACGACCCGAGCGTGCCGACCGGGGACCCCCTCCCCGCTCCTCCCGACGAAGGTACTCCGCTGCCGGAACCGGACCCCGAGCCGGATCCCGACCCCGCCCCCGACCCCGACCCGGATCCCGACCCCGACCCGGATCCCGACCCTGACCCGGATCCTGATCCCGACCCGGATCCGGATCCGACCCCCGATCCCGACGGCGGTCCAATGTGCACGGGCACGCCCTGCGACCTGCTCGCGCAGTGCGGCTGCCCCGACAACCAGGCGTGCGACCTCGACGAGGCCAACCTGCCCGCCAACGCCTGCCGAGAGATCGCCGCTCCGGGCCGGGAAAACGACACCTGCGTGGCCCTGGCCGACTGCGACGCCGGCTACGTGTGCGTGAGCGGCACCTGCCGCCGCTACTGCGGCACCGACGCCGAATGCTCCGGTCCCCGCGGCCAGTGCGTCATCAGGCTCACGTCGGACGACGGCCAACCCATCCCCGACGTCGTGACCTGCTCGAGCAACTGCGACCCGGACGTGGCCGTTCACCCCGAGTGCCCCAACGGCTACGGTTGCCGCCTGCGCCGCCTGGCCGACGACACCGAATACAGCCGCTGCGAGGCGGCAGGTACCCTCGGCGACGGCGCCGCCTGCTCGGCCAGCTCGCAGTGCCGCGTCGGCCTGCAGTGCATCGGCGGTGCGTGCCTGGAAGTCTGCAGCAGCAACGACACCACCTGCCCGGCCGGCCGCGGCTGCTTCGAGTTCAGCCCGCAGTTCTTCATCGGCGACGTCCAGTACGGCTACTGCCTGTGACCTGAGCCCCGGGGCGGCCGCGACCGCCCCGGAGCGCCCATGCGCAGCGGCAACGGCAGCGGCAGTGGCAGCGGCAACTGGCGGAGACGCCCTTTTTCCGCCGCGAGCGGGTAGGTGCGGCTACACTTCCCACATGGGCCTCGTGCACGGCATTTTGCGGGCACTGTTCCCGCCCTCGGCCGAGCCGATTGACGACCTCATCCGCGGACGCCAGGCCATCGTGCGCGGGCGCGTCGTCGCGCGCGACTGCCTCGAGTCGCCGCTAACTGGCGTGAGCTGCGTCTACTACAGCTACTCCGTCGAGGAGTGGCGAGAATCTCGGATGGCCGGCCTCCCCGAAGGCTTTTGGAACCTGGCCGAGAGCGACGAGGCCATCGCCGAGTTCTATCTGCAGGACCAGACCGGGCGGCGCGCCATCGTCTCGCCCCACGGCGCGCGCGTCGAGCGCGGCCGCGGCCTCCAGCCCCGGCCCGTGGACCTTGGGACCAGCCTGCGGCGCGCCCGCGAGCTCGCCATCCACTCCGGCGACTACATCGAAGTCGCCGCCGTCGCCGACCAGGTCGAAGATCTCTACGACGAAGCGCGGGATTACCGGTCCCGCGCCTCGCGCTGGCTCCTGCGCGCCCCCGACAACGGCCACGTCGTCATCAAGCTGCTCGCCCGGGCCTCCGAGGCCACGACCGCCGTCTTGGGCGAGCGACTCTCCGCCGGCTGACGGCCAACCTCGACCGCGTCAGTGTGGCCGTTGTGCGGACGCCGGCGCTGCACCGGGATGACAGGTCGCGCTGCCGAACAAGGCGCTGCGAGATAACCGAAGCGAGGTGACGGCCGGCGCGTTTTCTGCGCGAACGTCAGCCCGCCGGGGCCAATGCCGGCGGGCCCGCGACGGGCAACCGACGGCTTCGTTCAAAGCGACGACGCTTGTCGCAGGTACGGTTTGCGCGGTGGGGCAGCAACGGCCGCGCCATGCTTCGGCGTATCGGTTTTGCTACGCTCGTGTCGAGGCAACGTCCCATGAAGAACATCCTGGTAGGTTTCGACGGCTTCGACCGCGGCGAGGGCGTACCCGCGATCGCAAGCGCACTCGCCGACGAGTACGGGGCACAACTCCATCTGGTCAACGTGGCGCCTCCGGTGCCGAAGAGATTCTGGAGCCGCGACCAGGCCCTGCACGACGAGCTGGTGGCCGCCCTCATAAAGACTCGCGCCGACGAGCTGGACAAGCTGCTCGCCTCGGCGAAGAAGCGCGGCATCAAGACCCGCGCGGTGGTTCGCCTGGGCGACCCGCACGTCGAGCTGATTCGCGAGGCGGCGGAGGTCTCGGCCGACCTGGTCATCGTGACCGACCGTCCCTCGACCGAGGACGGTCGCGGCTTTACCACGGTGACTCAGCAGCTGTTTCGCGAGTGCCCGTTTCCCGTGCTGGCCAAGCGCGACCACCGCCGCTACCGGCACCGTCAGATCCTCGCGGCGGTCGACCTGGAGGCGGGCGACGACGAAGAGACGGCGCTCAACAAGCGCGTGCTCGAGACGGCAGTCGCCCTCGGCCGGCGGTCGTCGGCGCAGGTGATCGTGCTGCACGCGTGGCAGCTGTGGGGCGAGACCCTGTTGCGCTCGCGCTCCCTGTCTGACGAGTCTGAGGTCCGCCAGGTGCTCGACGAAACTCACGCCGACCGCACCCGGCGCCTGGACGAGCTCATCGCGTCGGTGTCCTGCGACGGGGTTGAGGTCGAGGCGGCGCTCGTCAAGGACCAGCCCAAGCCGGCCCTTCTTCGCGTGGCGGAGAAAAAGCAGGTCGACCTGGTCGTGCTGGGCACCATCTGTCGCACCGGCCTGGCCGGCAAGCTGATCGGCAACACCGCTGAGCGACTGCTCAACACGATTCAAAGCTCGGTGGTGGCGGTAAAGCCCCCCGGCTTCGTCTCCCCGGTGCTCGCCGACGATTAGGGTCTGGCCCTCGGCCCCCCCGGGGCTTTACCGAACATCCCGCGCCGCGACCGGCCGCGCGCAGCGGTCACCCCGGCCGCGGCCAGCCGGGTCGCGACCGCGGGGGCGTGACCGCCCGTCATTGCCCTGCTCTAGCCGAGCGCCTCGAGCGCTTCGACAAGCCGCTCGCGACGCTCCTTTTCGGCCGTGAGCCGTTCGCGCTCGGTCGCCACGACCTCCTCCGGGGCGCGCTGGAGGAACTTTTCGTTGCCCAGCTTCTTGTCGATGCGCTGAATCTCTTTGTCGGACTTGCCGATCTCTTTGGTCAGGCGCGCGCGCTCGGCGTCGATGTCGATCAATCCCGCCAGCGGCACGATGACCTCGATGTCGGACCCAACGACCTTCTTGGCCGACTGCGGCGGCACGTCGCCGCCGGTAGACACCGTCAGCTCGACCTTGGCGGCGTTTTCGATGACGGCGCGATGCTGCACCATCAGCTCGCGGGCGAGCCCGTTTTGCGTGCGGGCCTCGGCCGGAATGCGCTTGCCCGGCGGCACGGTGTAGGTCGACCGCAGCGAGCGAATGGCGACCGCCACGTCTTGCAGCAGCGCCATGTCGGTCTCGGCGCGCTCGTCCACGAACGTCTGCTCGCACTGGGGGTATACCGTGATCATCATCGAGTGCGGCGTGCCCGTGGACTTGGGCAGCTTCTGCCAGATTTCCTCGGTGACGAACGGCGCGAACGGATGCAAAAGCCGCAGGCTGGTTTCGAGCACCTGGGCGAGCACGCCCTGGGTGTGAAACCGCCGCCGCCGCGCCAGGTCGTCAGCGTCGTCCTTGAGATACAGCGCCGGCTTTGCCAGCTCGATGTACCAGTCGCACAGCTCGTGCCACACGAAGTGGTAGAGCGCATTGGCCGCGTCGTGAAAGCGCATGGCCGACAGCGCTTCGTCCACGGCGAGCGCCGTGCGCTGCAGTCGCGACAGAATCCAGCGCTCGGGCAGATTGAGCTCGACCTGGGCGCCATCGGCCAGGCTGTCGTTGAACTGGTCGGCGTCGAAGTCCTGCAGGTTCATCAGCGCGAACCGCGACGCGTTCCACAGCTTGTTGATGAAGTTGCGGTAGCCCTCGATGCGCTCGGTCGACAGGCGCAGATAGCGCCCCGGCAGGGCCATGGCCGCGAGCGAAAACCGCAGCGCGTCGGAGCCCGCCGCGGGGATGCCCTTGGCGAACAGCTTCTTGATGGTCTTGATGGCCGCCGGCGGCTTGTGCTCGAGCTCGGCGCGCTCGAGCAGCTCCTCGAGGGTCGCGCCGTGGACCACGTCGAGCGGGTCGATGACGTTGCCCTTCATCTTGGACATCTTGTCGCCGTTTTCGTCAGTGACGATGGGCGTCATGTAGACCGTGCGAAACGGCACCTTCTTGCGAAAGTGCAGCCCCATCATCATCATGCGCGCGACCCAGAAGAAGATGATGTCGGGGCCGGTGACGAGAACCGAGTTCGGGTAGAAGGTCTTGAGCTCTCTGGTCTCCTCGGGCCAGCCGAGGGTGGAAAACGGCCACAACGCCGACGAAAACCACGTGTCGAGAACGTCGTCGTCCTGCGCGAGATCGGTCGCGCCGCAGCTTTCGCAAGCAGCGGGCGCCTCGCGGGCCACGGTGATGTGCGAACACGTACCGCAGTGCCAGGCGGGAATCCGGTGCCCCCACCAAAGCTGACGCGAAATGCACCAGTCTTTGATGTTGGTCATCCAGTGCATGTACGTCTTCGTCCACAGCTCGGGGACGAACTTGGTCTTGCCGCGCTCGACCGCGTCGATGGCAGGCTTGGCCAGGCGCTCGGTCGCGACCCACCACTGCTCCGACAAAAGTGGCTCGACGACCACACCGCTGCGGTCCGAACGACCGCGGCGAACCATGTAGTCCTCGGTCGAGACGAGGAAGCCCGCCTCGTCGAGGTCGGCCACGACCGCCTTGCGCGCCTCGTCGACCGTCATGCCGACGTAGCGCTCGGGCGACGGCGCGCACATCTTGCCCTGGCGGTCGATAATCGACAGCTGCTCGAGGCCGCAGCGCTTGCCGCAGTCGAAGTCGTTGAAGTCGTGGCCGGGCGTCACCTTGACGGCGCCAGTGCCGAACTCGCGATCGACGAAGGTGTCGGCGACGATCGGAATGGTGCGGCCGGTCAGCGGCAGCTCGACGTGCTTGCCAACCAGGCCCTGGTAGCGCTCATCGTCCGGGTGAACGGCCACGCCGGTGTCGCCGAGCATGGTCTCGGGCCGCGTGGTCGCGACCACGATCTCGGTGGGCTGCCCGGGCTGAGGATCCACGACCGGATAGCGCAATCGCCACAGGTGGCCGTTTTCCTCGTTGTACTCGACCTCGAGGTCCGACAGCGCGGTCTGGCTGGCCGTGTCCCAGTTGACCAGGCGGTGCGCCCGGTAGATCAGCCCCTCTTCGTACAGGCGAACAAACGCTTCGCGCACGGCGCGGCTCGAGCGCTCGTCCATGGTGAAGCGCTTGCGCTCGAAGTCGAGGGAAAAGCCCATCAGGCGCAGCTGCTCCTCGATGCGCCCGCCCTTCTCCTCTTTGTACTGCCACATGCGCTCGAGGAACTTGTCGCGGCCAAGCTCGTGGCGCGAGGTTCCCTCCCGAGCGAGCTGGCGCTCCACCAGGGTCTGGGTGGCAATGCCCGCGTGGTCGGTGCCCGGCATCCACATGGCGTTGAACGCCTGCATGCGGCGCCAGCGAACGAGGATGTCCTGCACGGTGTTGCCGAGGGCGTGGCCCATGTGCAGCGACCCCGTCACGTTGGGCGGCGGCAGCGTCACCGCGAAGGGGGTCTTCGGGATGGTCTCGTCGGCGTGGTAGAGGTCGTGCTCGAGCCAGTAGGCGAGCCAGCGTTTTTCGACTTCGGTGGGTTCGTACTGCTTCGAAAGAGTGGGCGTCGACATAAGGGCGCGTCCTGCCTTCGCTTCCTACCACACACGAAGGCTCTGCGGCCGCCCGGAGCGCGAATCACCGGCCGGGCGGCGACCCGCAGCCGTCACTTGCTGGCGGCCAGCCGGTCGAGGTTCTCTTTGATGATCGTCTCCGCCAGCTGCGGGACGACCTCCCAAACGACCTGCTCGATGACCTCGCGGCTCATTTTGACGAGCGCGGCGACCTCCGGGCCGCTCGGGTCCAGGCCGGCGCCTGCGGCCGCCCTTTGCGCGGCGGCGGGCACGGCGGCGGCAGCGGCGGCGGCGGCCTGCTCGATCGACGAGCTCGTCACCGGAGCCGGAGCGGGCGCTTGCGTGGACGGAATCGACGTCACGCCGGGCGGCTTGTTGCCCTGAGCCGGGGGCATCTGCACGTTGGGCATGCCCATGAGGGTCGCGGACCGGGGCGCGGCCGGGCGGTTCGTGGCCGGCCGTACGCCGGCCGGGATCTGCGGTCGCTTGGTCGGCACGCCCTTGATCATCGGCGGCCGGTCCATGCCGGCGGGCGGGGTCGGCAGGGCGCGCTCGTTGATGGGCGCGGGCGTGGCCGCCCGGGGCGCGGGCGATGGCGTGGCCGCCCGGGGCGCCGGAGCCGGAGTCGCGGCGCGAGGCGCGGGGGCCGGGGTCGCCGGCCGCGCCAGCTGCGGTCCCCCGAGGGGAGCGACCGACGGAGCCGCTGCGCCGGCCGTGGGCGCGCGGCGTGGTGCGGGCGTGGCCGCCGGCTTGGCCACCGGGGCTGGCGCCGCCGGCGCGGGTGCCGCGGGCTTGGCCGCCGCCGGCGCCGGCTTGGGAGCCGGGCCGGGATCGGCCGGGGCCGCGGCAGCGCCGGGCTTGACCACCCCTTTGTCGGCGATTTGCTTTTCCAGAGCGCCGAGCTGCTCGAGCAGCTTGGTGGTGTCCCAGGGCTTGACGAGATGCCCGTCGGCACCGGCCGCGGCGCCCGCGGCCGCGTCGTACGGCGCCGAGTTGCCGCAGACCAGGATGACGGGAACTCCCGCGAGCCCGGGGTCGGACTTGAGCTCGCGGCACAAGTCATAACCGGACTTGTCGGGCATGGTGGCGTCGGCCAGCACCAGAGCCGGCGTTTGCGCCTTGGCCTTCTGCAGCGCTTCGGCTGCGCTGCGCGCGCCCACGTACTGGTAATCGGAAACGCGGAACGTGATTTCGCAGACCGTCTGCATCGTGGCGCTGTCGTCCACGCAGAGAATCGTCTTACTCATCCAGGCCTCTGTGGTTCGGCGGTCATTCGACGGCGGGGCGGCGTTGCGGCGAGAACCGGGCGACTCGACATCCCCCCGGCTCCACCCCTGAGCGGTTCAATAGTCGCACAACCCCGGCGGTGGGGTTAAGTCCGCGTCCTCACAATTTCAGGAAGTTCCGCCGCGCCACGTCGTCGTGGCCCGACGCCGCGGCTGTGTGTAGTATCCGCCTCCTCATGGCCGGGCCATTTCACCCTTTTCACCGGGCCGCCGCCGCCGCCGTGGCCGCGGCACTCGACCTCGAGACCGAATTTCCCGTGAGCGAGCCGCCCCGGCCGGACATGGGCGACTTTGCGGTGGGCTGCTTTCCCGCGGCCAAGGCGCTCAAAATGCCGCCGGCGAAGATCGCCGCCCTGGCCGCGGAGAAGTTCGAGCCGACCGATCTGCTCGCCAGCGCCACCGCCGCCGGGCCCTTCGTCAACTTTCGCGCCAATCGCGCCGCCCTGGTCGAAGTGGGGCTGGAATACGCCCGCGGCGAGCGTAGCCTGATTCCCGACATGGGCGCGGGCAAGGCCGTGTGCGTGGACTTTTCGTCGCCCAACATCGCCAAGCAGCTGGCCTATCACCACATCCGCTCGACGGTCATCGGCCACGCGCTGGTCAAGATGTACGACGCCCTGGGGTACCGGGCGGTCGGCATCAACCACCTCGGCGACTGGGGCACCACCCACGGCATGCTGCTGGCGGGCTTCGAGCTGTGGGGCGAGCCCGATCCCCTCGACATCGAGTCGCTCAACGCCCTGTACGTGAAATACCGGGCCGCCATCAAGGAGCAGGCGGCCGACGGCAAGACCGAGCTGGAAGACAACGCGCGCGCCTGGTTCAAACGCCTCGAAGACGGCGACGCCGTCGCGCGCGAGCGGTGGCAGCGGTTTCGCGACGTGTCGTGGGCCGAGTTCGACCGGGCGTACCGGCGCATGGGCATAGCGTTCGACGACGTGCGCGGCGAAAGCGCCTACGAAGCCGACATCGACGACGCGGTAGCGCTGTTCGAGGGCCAGGGGCTCACGTCGATCTCCGACGGTGCGCTCATCGTCGACCTGACCGACGAGGGCTTCAAGGTGCCGCTGCTGCTGCGCAAAAAGGACGGCGCGACCATTTACCACACCCGCGACGTGGCCGCGGCCGTGTACCGGTGGAAGACCTACGAGTTCGAAAAGTCGCTGTACGTGGTGGACCGCGGCCAGAACCTGCACTTTCGCCAGCTGTTCGCGGCACTCAAAAAGGCCGGCAAAGAGTGGGCCGACCGCTGCGCCCACGTGTCCTTTGGCCTGGTGCGCCTGGGCGGCAAGAAAACCAGCACGCGCACGGGCGGGGGCGACAAGGCGATTCTGCTGATGGACGTGCTCGACGAGGCTGCCGACCGGGTGCGGGCGCTCGTCCGGGCGAACAACTCAGAGATTGCCGACGAAAAGCTCGACGTCATTGCCGAACAGGTGGGCGTTGGCGCGGTGATGTTCGCGACGTTGGCGCCGCAGCGGGACAAGGACGTCGACTTCGACTGGGACGAGGTGGTGAAGCTCGACGGCGACACCGGCCCCTACGTGCAGTACCAGCACGCGCGCGCCTGCAACGTGTTGCGCAAGGGCGGGGTCGACCCGTTCGCCGCGCCCGGTGCTGTGGATCTCGCGCTGCTCGACAACGACTACGAGTGGGCCGTGGCGAAAAAGCTTCTCGACATGGGCGACGCCGTGGCGCGAGCGAGCAAAGACAACGAGCCCCACATCATCTGCCGCTACGCCCTCGACCTGTCCGGACTGTACGCCGGCTGGTACTCGGCGGGGATGAAACAGCCGGAGCTGCGCATGGTCATCGACGACCCGGCGCTGCAGGCTGCGCGCCTGGCGCTGGTGGCGGCGACGCGCAAGGCGCTGGCCGACAGCCTGGCGCTGCTCGGGCTGCAGGCGCCCGGCGAAATGTGAGTCGGCGCGGCGCCGGTGCCCGCGTAGCAAGCCCGGCGGCAGCGCCTACTTAAACGCTTTGAGCCAGCGGTCGAACGCCGGCTTGTGTTTGGCGACCGACTTTTGGGGCCCGACGAAGCGGATGAAGTAGGGGCCCTTCTTCGTCTCGAACACAACGCTGATCATGCGGTGCTTCGGGCGGCGCTCGGCGCGCAGGTCGGGGTCGACCGGGCGCGCCTTGTACAGATACGTGCCGCGAATGTCGACGTAGGTGACCTTGCGGCCGGCCACCTTGAGGCGGCGGACCTGGGTCGCGTCGTCGATTGAAGTGCCTTTGGGCGGCTCGAACATCGACTTCCAACGCTCGATGTTGGCGTCGGCGCTGCCGCCACCGCCGCCGCGAAAGTGAAACAAGATGACCTCGGCGTCGCGCTTGTCGCCGCGCGCCCGGGGCAGCAGGAAATAGCCGGTCCGCGGCGGCCGCGGGTCCGGCACTTCGGTCCACTTGCCCGGGGTGCGCGACGACAGCGCCCCGAGCTCGACTCGGGCGCCGCCGGAGTCGGCGACCCCGGACGCCGGCAAGCCGGCCAAAACGGCAGTTGCGAAAACCAGAACCAGAGCCCGCGTCATGGCCGACGGGTTGTGCAATCCGCAGACCCGCCCGGCGCCGCCGTCATTTCAACCACCAAGCCATCCCGCCCCGGGGCCCACGCCCTCCACCACCCGCGCCCGGCGCCGCCCGACCGCGCGCCTCATTGGCAACTTGGCAACACCGTTCCCCAACTGTGGCCTCCACTGCAATCGGGGACTGCAATCGGGGACGGTCTTGCCAACTTGCCACCGCCCGACCGCGCGCCTCTTTGGCAACTTGGCAAGACCGTCCCCAACTGTGGCCTCCGACACCGTCCCCAACTGTGGCCTCCGTTGCGATCGGGGACGGTGGGGTTTGGGTGCTAGGGCCAGGGCTTGCCGAGGGCGGCCGGGGCGCGCGAGCGGCCGATGAAGCCGGCCAGGGCTACCATCGTAAGTAGATACGGCAGCATTTGTATAAGTTCGCGCGGGACGGCGAGGCCGGTGGTCGCCTGGAGGTTGAGCTGCACGGCCTCGGCGAAGGCGAACAGCAGACATGCCAGGGCGGCCGGGACCGGTCGCCACTTGCCCATGATGACCGCCGCCAGGGCGATGTAGCCCCGGCCGCCGCTCATTTCCGCGACGAACCCCTGGTTGGCCAGGGCGAGCCAGGCGCCGCCAAGGCCGGCCAGAGCGCCCGCACCGACCACCGCCCGCCAGCGCACGCCCACGACCGACACCCCGACGGCGTCGACTGCCTCGGGGTGCTCGCCGCTCGCGCGCAGCCGCAAACCGAAGCGCGTGCGCGCCACCAGCAGGTGCACGCCCAGCACCGCGACCACAGCCAGCCAAAACAGCGGCTCGGTCACGACCAGCGGCTCGGCGCCGGGCACCCGCGGCGAGTTGGCCGTCGACGTGAACACGAGCTTGAGCAGGTAGCGCGTGAGTCCCAACGCGAGCAGATTGATCGCGACGCCGGCGACGATTTGATCGGCGCGAAATCGCAACACCGCCAGACCGTAGAGCAGCCCGACACCTACGCCGGCGGCCACGCCAACGGCCGCCCCCACCAACGCCGAGCCGGCGAAATGAGCACCGACCGCGGCGCCGAAGGCCCCGACCAGCAGCTTACCTTCGAGAGCAATGTTGATGACTCCGCTGCGCTCCGACAGGGCGCCCCCCTGCGCAGCCAGCACGTAGGGGACCGCCATGCGCAGCACCTGCACCGCGAAGGCACCTGCAAACGCGAGGTCCACGCCCTACTCCCCGCCCCGCCTGGCCACGGCCTCGCGAACGTGCACCGACGTTGCGGCAACGGCCAAAATGATCACCGCCTGCAACACGTCGATGAGCTCTTTGGGAACCAGGGCGTTGACCGCCAGACCGCCGTGCGAAAGCGTGCCGAACAGCAGCGCCGCCGCGACCACCCCCGCCGGGTGGTTGCGCCCCAGCAGCGCCACCGCGATGCCCATGAAGCCCGCGCCCCGGCCAATGCCATCCTCGAAGTAGTGCTTGTAGCCGAGCACGGTATTGGCGCCGACCAGGCCGGCGAGGGCCCCCGCGGCCGCCATCGCCGCGACGATCGCGCGCCCGGTGCGCACGCCGCCGGCCTCGGCCGCCCGCAGGCTGGCGCCAACCACCCGCCACTCGAACCCGGCCCGCGTGCGCCCGAAGAACGCGCCCACGCCCACCGCGGCGGCCGCGGCGATCAGCGTGCTCCAGTTTGCGGCGCTGCCCGCCAGCCCCAGACTGCCGATGCGCGCCCCCGACGCCACCGGTGCGGTGTGGGTGGTCTCGGGCGCAAACGCGAACGACGTGCCCATCCACAGCACCGCCGCCGCGACGATGAAGTTGAGCATGATGGTGTTGATGACCTCGTGGGCGCCGAACCGCGCCTTGAGAATCCCGGGCACGGCCCCCACCGCGCCGCCGGCGACCACGCCGGCGACCAGCGCCAGCGGCAACGCGAACACCGACGGCGTGCCGGCACTGAGCGACGCGCCGACCACACCGGTGGCAAACGCGCCGGCGATCATTTGCCCTTCGGCGCCGATGTTGAAGAGCCCCGCGCGAAACGCCACCGCGACCGACAGCCCGGTAAACACCAGCGGCGTCGCCTTGAACAGCACTTGCCCGATGCCGTATGCATCGCCCCAGGTGCTGGACAGCAGCAAACCGTACACCCGGCCCGGCGACTCGCCGAAGGCCAGCACGAGTACGCTGCCCGCGGCCATGGCAACCAGCAAAGCGACCGCGGTGCCGTACAGCTCGGTTGTCGCCCGGGTCACGAGACCGCCCCGGTCATGAGCTGGCCCAGGCGCTCGAGGGCGTCGCCTTCGGCCAAGGCGGCACCGTCGAACACTTCGGCAATGCGGCCGCGGTACAGAACCGCGACCCGGTCGGACAGAGAGCGAATCTCCGACAGCTCGGCCGACACCAGCAGCACCGCGGCGCCGGCATCGCGGGCGGCCACGATGCGCCGGTGAATCAGCTCGATGGCGCCGATGTCCACGCCCCGCGTTGGCTGGGCGCAGACCAGCAGTGAAAGGCCGGGTCGCGTGATTTCACGCGCCACCACGACCTTCTGCTGGTTGCCGCCCGACAACCCCGCCACGGTCGCATCGGCGTCCCCCGGCCGGATGTCGAAGTCCTCGATGGACCGCCCCGCCAGGTCGCCGATGGCCGCGCCGTTCATGCGCGGCAGAAACCGCCCCGCCGAGAGCTCGCGCTGGCGCCCCACGGCCAGGTTCTCGGCAATCGACATCGACAGCACCAGGCCCCGCGCGTGCCGGTCCTCGGCAACGTGGGCCAAACCGCAGTCGTTGCGCAAGGCGACCGGCGCATCGGTGATATCGGTGCCGACAAGCTTGACCGCGCCGCGCGCAACCGGTCGCAGCCCCACAAGTGCCTCGAGCAGCTCCGTCTGGCCGTTGCCCTCGACCCCGGCAATGCCAAACACCTCGCCAGCGCGGACGGAAAACGACACCTCGTTCACCGCAGCGCGCCCGGCGCTACCGCGCACCACCAGCGAATCGACCTCGAGGACGTCGTCGCCGGGCTCGGCCGGCGCGCGCGCCACCTCCAGAAGCACCGGCCGCCCCACCATGGCCCGGGCGATCGCCTCGACCGACAGTTCGCCGGCCATGCGCTCGACGACCTGACCGCGCCGCATGACCGTCACCGCATCGGCGATGGCGACCACTTCGTCGAGCTTGTGAGTCACGATGACGACCGTCGCGCCGTCGGCGACCAGCGAGCGAAGCACGGCAAACAGCTCGCGAACCTCGGCCGGCGTGAGAACCGCCGTCGGCTCGTCGAGAATCAACACGTCACAGCCCTGCCACAGCACCTTGAGGATTTCGACGCGCTGCTGCTCGCCCACCGACAGGTCCTCGCACCGCGCCCAGGGGTCGACGTCGAAGCCGAAGCGGGTCGCCAGCTCGCGCAGTTCCGCCGCCGCACGCTCCAGGTCGACCAGCCCCCGTTTCACCGGTTCTCGGCCCAGCACCAGGTTTTCGACCACCGAGAACGGGCCGACGAGCGCAAAGTGCTGGTGCACCATGCCGACCCCCGCCCCGATGGAGCGCGCCGGCGAATGCCCAGCGGCGGACACGTCCTTGCCCTTGAGCCGCACCTGCCCGGCGTCGCAAGAAACCTGCCCGTAGGCCAGTTTCATCAAGGTCGACTTGCCCGCGCCGTTTTCGCCCACCACCGCGTGAATCGAACCGGCGTCGATGGCGAGATCAACGGCGTCCGCCGCTACCACGGGGCCGTACCGCTTGCTCACGCCGCAAAGCTCGATGGCCGGCGCCGTCACCGCTGCGGCACCTCGATGTCGCCGCGCGCAATGGCGGCGGCCAGGCCCTCGACGCGCTCGATGATCGGCGAGGGAATGCGGTCGCGGTTGTTGTCGTCGTAGACGAAGCCGACGCCCACGTCGCCAATACCGAACTCGCGAACCCCGCCCTCGAAATCGCCCCGCACGGCGCTGGCGATGGCTTCGTACACGGCGACGTCAACGCGCTTGACCATGCTCGTGAGCATGCAGCACGGCAGATCGGGGTACTGGTCGGCGTCGACGCCGATCGCTCGCACGCCGGCTTCCTCGACCGCCTGAAACACACCCGTCCCGGTTTTGCCGCTGGCGTGAAACACCACGTCGGCGCCGCGGTTGATCTGCGCTGCGGCCAGCTCGCGCCCCATTGCCGGGTCGGCAAACGCCTTCGGTTCCGTGCCGGCGTAGGCGGCCAGGACCTCGCACCGTGGACACACGTGCTTCACTCCGGCGGCGTACCCGGCCTCGAATTTGCGGATGAGTGGGATCTGCATTCCGCCGACAAAGCCAACCTTGCCCGTCTCGCTCACCAGGCCCGCGATGGCGCCCACTAAAAACGAGCCCTGGTGCTCGCGAAACCGCAGTCCGAGCAGGTTGTCGGGCAGGACTTCGTCCGGTTCGGTCGAGTAGTCCACGGCGGCAAAGCGAGTGCCGGGAAACTCTCGGGCCAGCTTGCGCATATCGTCGGTAAAGATGAAGCCCACCCCGATGACCAGGTCGTGGTCGCGCGCGAGATCGCGCAAGGCGCTTTCGCGGTCGGAGCCGTCGCCGGGCTCGATGTAGCGGATGCCGACCCCAAGCTCGCTCTTGGCTCGAAGCAGCCCCTCATAGGCCGCGTCGTTGAACGACTTGTCGCCCAATCCACCGACGTCGAAAACCAACCCCACGCACACGTCGGCGCGGCACTCGGCATCGCCTCCGCGGCCAATGCCCAAGACCAGCAGCACCGCGTTGAGCGCCACCAGCCCGATCAGCAGCCGCTTCACCGAGCCGCCTCGGGGTCAATGCCCGCGCCTGCGTCAGTGTCGGCCCCGGCCCCGGCCCCGGCTTCGGGTTCCGCCCCGGATTCGGTCTCGGACTCGGACTCGGATTCGGATTCGGTCTCGGACTCGGGTTCCGTCCCGGATTCGGTCCCGGAATCGGTCTCGGTCTCGGAGTCGGTCTCGGAGTCGGTCTCGGAGTCGGTCTCGGTCCCGGTCCCCGACGCGCTCTCCAGCCGTTGGCGCGCCTTTTCGTACCCGGGATCGAGCTCCAGCGCCGTTTCGAACTCCCGCCGCGCTGCCGCGCCCTGCCCCGCCGCCTCGAGAACTGCCCCGAGGTTGAAGCGATAGCGCGCGGCGTCGGACTCGACCCGGATTGCCTCGCGCAGCAGCAGCTCCGCCCGGTCGAGCTGCCCCTGCCGGTACATGTCGATTGCCATGCTGTTGGCCAAGCTGGCGAACGCATGGCGGTGGCGGGCGCGACCGCCCAGCTCCACCGCCGCGCGAAACGACTGCAGGGCCTCGAGCGGTCGCTTTTCGCGCTGGTGCAGCACGCCCAGGTTGTAGTGGGCCCGCGGGTCTTTCGGGTCCACGCCCACCGCGGCCAGCAGCACCGCCAGGCCGTTTTCCAGGTCGCCCCGCTCCGACAGCACGACGCCGAGATTGACCAGCGGTCGAGACTTGCCCGGCGATTGCGCAGCGGTCTCGGTCCAAAGCGCCACCGGGTCGGCCAGCGTGATGTTGCGTGCCGCGGTCCGCCCGGCGAACAGCAGCAAAATCGCCGCCGCCACGGCTGCGAACGCCGCGCGCTGGCCCCGCGCCGCCCCGGCCCTGGCCATCGCCCACGAAACCGCCCACGCCACCACGAGCGACGGCCCGACGAGCGCCGCGTAGAGATATCGCTCGGCCATGAAGTTGGCAAACGGCACCCCGGGATTCGTCGGCGCCAGCGCGAGAAAGAACCACACGATGCCGAAAGCGATCGCCGGCGCCCGACGGCGCGCGTACCAGGCCGCCATCAAAAGCGCCGCGATCATGCCGGCGCCGCCGGCGACGTGACCGTCGAAGGTGCGCGACACCGGCGCCTCGTAGTCGAAGTTGTTCGCAACGGGCACCAGCGACAGCATGGAAAAGAACGCGATGACCCGAAACTGCGTGAGGTAGTGCTCGCCCCACGGCAACACCTCGCCACCGATGCCGTCGGCGTGCGGATTCGCGCCGACCACGTACAGAAGCGGCACGACCAGAACCGTGGCCAGGGCGGCAACCAGCCCGGGCCATCGCCCCCGCAAACACGACAGCCGACTGTCGCCCCGAACGATGAACACGTACGCGACGGCGATGGTGGGAAACGACACGCCGGCTTCCTTCGATGCGCAGGCCAGCGCAAAGGCCACCAGCGACAGCGCGAGCCGACGGCCTCCGCCGAGGCCGTCGTACCGAAGGTAGGCGAGCAAGCCCGCCAGGCCAAACGCGGTTGCCAGCACGCCGGGCCGGGCGCTCACGTAGGCGACCGACTCGGTTGCCAGCGGGTGCAGGGCAAACAGCGCTGCCGACAGCTCCGGCAGCCACGACGGGCCATCGCCCAGGTCTTCGCGCAAGGTCAAGCCCAGCGCGTACACCAGCGCCACGCACGCGACGTGCAGGGCGACGTTGACCACGTGATAACCGACTACCTCCAGGCCACCGACCGCGAAGTTGGCGGCGAGCGTGAGCTGATACACCGGCCGGGTTTCCTGCATGCCGTCCGACAAGAGCTTGCGAAGGTCGAGGTCTTGCTGCAGCCCCGGATTGCCGAGAATGAAGTGCAGGTCGTCGAACACGAACGGCGCCTGCAGGGTCACCGCGTAGACGCCGGCGACCGCGGCGGCGAGCGTCGCGACGACCAGGCCGTGCCACGCCGGACTGCCCCTGCTGACCTTCACCCTTAGAACGGTACCGCGATGCGCGCCGAGACCAGGGAGTCCTCGGGGTCGAGCGCGAAAAAAGTCGCGCTGAGCAAAAAGTCGTACCAGAAGTGCAGCGCCACCGGACCGGTGAGGCTGTAGTCGTCCCACTGGTACAGCTTGCCCAGGTAACTGCCGATCACCGTGATGAACGGCAGGCCAACCGCCAGATAACGAGTTCGATCGGCGCCGTCGAGCACCAGGGCGTTGGGCGCGTGGGCCGCGCCAAAGAGCAGGGAACCGGCGACCCAGCCGGTGGTCTCGCCGTAGCTGCGGGCCAGCCGCGACTGCACCACGCCGCGAAACAAGATCTCTTCGCCGACGGCCACGTGGGCAAAGGTCCCGGCGAGGGCCGCTCCACCGGCCGCGTAGCCGAGCACGGGCGAGGTCGGCCGACCAAACAAGTTCACGTCGCCACCGGGGTCGGCATCGAGATCGTCGTCGATGAGCAGCGACACACCAACACCGGCGGCGAGGGTCAGCGCGAGGCCGCCCCAGACCGCGGGCTTCTTCATCACGCGCCAGTTGAACGGCGCCCAGGCCAGCTCGCCGAGGGTGTCCTGGGGCGTGTAGGGCAGCTGGCGCGCCCGGTCCTGGTCAAGGATGGCGTCGCCGTAGCCAATCACCCAGAGGTTCTGCAGGGACACCAGGGTCAGCTGCACCCCGGGCGACTCCAGCGCCGAGTCGTCCGTCGTCTGAACGGCGCCGGCGGTCACCGCGGTGGCGATCTCGGCCGCGGCGAGGGCCGACAGGGCCGCCCCCTCCGCCGGTTTGCGGTAGCAGAACTGCGCGGCGCCGGGAAACAGGAACCCGAGGTTCGCCGAACAGGCCGGGCTCGCCAGTCGCTCGGCAGCCTCGATCTCGCGCGGGCTCGGCGGGGCTACGTCGTCGAGGCGCGCCGTCTTGACCGCCGGCGCGCAGGCCGAAAGCGCGAACGCAACGGCCCCGACGATGACGCCCGCCCTGGTCCCCCGGCCCACGTTGTCGGCTACTTCGTCAGGAGGAAGTTGAGCGCGCCGACCTTGTACAGAAACACAAGGGCGATCCCCACCGGACAGACGAAACGAAGGAAGAAGTACCAGACGGAAAACAACCCGCCCCAGGTCGAGCCGCTCCGAAATTCATCCTGAACCGCGTCGCGCGGCATCACCCAGCCGACGAACACGGACATGAACAGGCCGCCCAGCGGCAGGAACCAGTTCGAGGCCAGGTAGTCGATGGTGTCGAAGAAGTTCTTGCCGCCGAACAGCACCTGCCAGTTCGACGAAAACCACTCGGTGCCGGAGATCGCCGACGCCAGACCGAAGAGCGCGATCAAGCCGCCGGTCCAAAGCGTCGCTTTGCGCCGCGACCAGCCCAGCTGGTCGACCACGGTAGACGTCACCACCTCGAGCAGCGAAATGCCCGACGTCAGCGCGGCGAAAAACAGCAGCAGGAAGAAAAAGATGGCCAGGGCAATGCCGCCGGGCATTTGCGAAAACGCGACCGGCATCGACACGAACACCAACCCCGGGCCCTGAGTCGCCTCCATGCCGTACGAGAAGATGACCGGAAACATGATCATGCACGCCATGAACGCGACCAGCGTGTCGAGTCCGGTGATGATCATGGCCGACTTCGGCACGTCGTCGTCTTTGCGCAGGTACGACCCGTAGGTGAGCAGTGCGCCCATGCCGAGCGACAGCGAGAAGAACGCGGTGCCGAGGCCCTCGAAGAAGGTCTTTTCACTGACCTTGTCGAGATTGGGTTTGAACACGAACGCCAGTCCGTCGGCGTGCCCGGGCAGAATGAACGAGTACGCAACCAGGAACGTGAGCAGCACGAACAGTGCCGGCATCAGCAGGCGCGCCCAGGCCTCGATGCCCTTTTTGACGCCGCCAATCACGATGCCGACCACCATGCCCATGAACAGCAGGTGCCAAAAAACGTTGATGCCCCACGAGCCGTAGAGCGTCGTGAACATCGCGCTGATTTCGTCGGGGGCCCGGTCGGTAAACACGCCCACGACCGACATGAGCGCGTAGTTCATCGACCAGCCGGCGACCACGCTGTAGTAGCTGAGGATGATGAAGCCGGTGATGACGCCGAGCCAGCCGAGCACGCGCCAGGCGCTCTCCTCGCCGCGCAGGCGACCGAACGCCCCGACCGGTGACCTCTGAGCGCGCCGGCCGACGAGAATTTCGGCGACCATGACCGGAAACCCGATCAGCACCACGCACACCAGGTACACGAGGACGAAAAAGCCGCCGCCGTTTTCACCGGTCTCGTAGGGGAACTTCCAAATGTTGCCCAGGCCCACGGCGGACCCCGCCGCCGCGAGGATGAAGCCGAGGCGTGAGCCGAAGTGTCCGCGATCCGTCGTCGCCATGGTCGTGTCTCCTGAATGCGTTCCCGGCGTTGTCGCCTACTTGTCCTTGCCCTCGAGCTCGTCCATTCGGCCGAAGTAGTCCTTCGTGAGCTCGACGACCTTCGGCGACAGAAGCGCCAGCGCGATCAGGTTGGGCAGCGTCATCAACCCCAGCGCCAGATCGCCGTACGCCCACACGAGCTTGAGCGTCAGGATCGAGCCAAGGAAGATGAAGCCGCAGAAGATGAGCCGGTAGAGCTTCACGTACCGGACGCCGAACAGGTATTCCGTGCACCGGTCGCCGTAGTACGACCACGAAATCATGGTCGAGATGCCGAACAGGACCACGCAAATGACCACCACGTAGTTGCCCCAGTCGCCGAGGGGCAGCATGCCCACGCGGAACGCTTCCTGGGTGAGCGGAGCGCCGTTGCGCAGGGCCTGTCCGGTGAGAACTGCGGCCACGGGCGCGCCGGCCGACAGAATCTCGGTGACGTGACCGGCCTCCTTGTCGAACTTCAGGCTGCCGCTGAGCGGCTTGCCGTCGGCCGTAAGAACCCTGGGTTCGTCGACGCGGGCGTCTTCTTCGATGAAGTACAGAATCTCCTGCTTGCCGTCGACCACCGGAATGATGCCGTCGTCCGGCACGGACGCGCCCTCCACGACCGCCGTCTTGACGATGGAGAGGTCGAGCTGAGTCTCGACCTTCTTGTCCCACACGCCGGTCACGACGATGACCAGCGCCGTCATCGTGCAGATGATGAGCGTGTCGATCATCGGCTCGAGCATGGCGACCGCGCCTTCGCGCACCGGCTCGTCGGTCTTGGCCGCGGCGTGGGCGATGGGCGCGCTGCCCTGGCCGGCCTCGTTGGAAAACAGACCGCGCTTAACGCCCCAGACCAGGGTGGTCATGAAGCCGCCGGTGACCACGCCGGACACGCCGGCGGTGGGGTTGAACGCCTCGCGGACGATGGTGGCGAAAGCCCCGGGCACGTCGGAGACGTTGAGCAACAGGATGGTCAGGGCGCCGAGGACGTAGACGATCGCCATCGACGGCGCCAGGGTGCTGGTGACCTTGCCGATCTGCTTCACGCCGCCGAGCACGACGGTGGCGACGATGACGGCCATGAGGCCACCCATGAGCGCCGTGTTGACGCCGAAAGCGGTGAACATGGAGTCGGCCACCGTGTTGGCCTGGTTCATGTTGCCGCCGCCGAAGGAGCCGAAGATGGCGCACACGGCGAAGAACACCGCCAGCGGCTTCCATTTTTCGCCCAGGCCGCGCTCGATGTAATACATCGGGCCGCCCGAGACGTTGCCTTCTTCGTCGTAGGACCGGTAGTGGGTCGACAGGGTGCACTCGGCGTACTTGACGCCCATGCCCAAAGCGGCCGTCACCCACATCCAAAACACAGCGCCGGGACCGCCCCAGTGGATGGCGACCGCAACGCCGGCGATGTTGCCGATCCCCACCGTGGCCGACAGCGCCGTGGAAAGGGCCTGAAAGTGGTTGATGTCGCCGGGGTCGTTGGGGTCGTCGTACTTGCCGGTGACCACCTTGATCGCGTGGCCGAGGCGGCGAAACTGAATGACACCCAGTCGAATCGCGAACAGCACGCCCACGCCGAGCAGCGCCGCCACCAGCCACGGAAATTCCTCGGGGGTCTCCCAGACGAGCCCGTTGCCGATGTTTACGAATGATTTGAGAAAGTCCACGGAGCCGCGTGCTTACCGCGGCACTGCAACGCAGCGCAAGCGGCCGACAACTCACCGGGTCTGACCCAATCCCGCAGGCAGAATCGCCCGTCGTTTCGAGCGTGTATCCACGACGCGCAGCGGCATCGCCAGCCTCGTTTAGCTGTGTCGAAACGCGAACACCGTTTGCAGCTCGTCGAAGCCCTTGAGCCTCACCGCCCCCAGCTCGATCACGTTGGCCCGCGGCCCCAGGCGGTCGAGGCAGTCCTTCGACAGGACGATCCGGTGGCGCGTGTGGCGCGACAGCCCCTGCAGCCGGGCCGCGCGATTCACCGTCGAGCCGATGGCCGTGTATTCGAGCCGATTTTTCGCTCCGATGGGCCCGCACACCACGCTGCCCGTGTCGAGGCCGATGCCGACGTCGAGCTCGCTCCACAGGCCGCCCTGCTCGCGCAGTTCGCGGCACGCCCACAAGATCTCGTGGGCGGTTTCACTGGCCGCCTTGCAGTGGTTCGGGTGTTCGTCCGGCGCGTTGAACAGCGCCAGCAATCCGTCGCCGAGAAACTTGTTCACCGTGCCGCCGTGGCTTTCGATGATCGAGCACATGCGCTCGTAGAACTGGTTGAGCATGGCGCACACGTCTTCGGGCAGTCGCTGTTCGCACAGGCCCGTGAAGTCGCGCACGTCGCAAAACAGCACGGTCACGTCGCGCCGCTCGGCTGCGTACGCATGGCCCCCGCGCAGAATCGCGCGCGCCACGCCGGGCGATACGTAGCGGCCGAACTCGTCTTCGAGTCGACGGCGCCGCCACGCTTCGGTGCCGTTTTCGGCCGCCAGCCGGCGCATGCGCGCGGTGAGTACCGCCAGCACGCCGGCGGCCGCAGCCACCAGGGCAACCCGCGGCCAGGGCGACGCCCCCGCCCAGTTGGCGCGACCGACGATCAGGTAGTAGAAGGCCAGCAGCTGGGCGCAGGCGATGGCGCCCGAATACAGGGTGTAGCCCGGACGCAACCGCGACGCTCCGGCCGCCAGGACGACCGCGTAAAGCACGACCAGTGGACTGTCGACCGCGGCCGCGGCCCCCTGGTCCGTGTACACGAGGGCCAGAGCCACGGTCGCAAACGTGGGCTCGAGAGTCGCGTCGATGCGCCGCACCAGGCGCAGCGGCGGACGAGACGCCAGCGGAGCCCCGAGCAAGTACCACACGGTGCCGAAGAAGCCCGCGGCAACGCCCGCAAGGGCGAGGAACCGCAGCGCCGTCGACCAGCCGAGCGACGACGCCGCGAACAGCAGGTAGACCATCGCGGCCGCGGCCAGCGCCACCAACATGCGACACGTCACCAGCTCGCCGTGGGCCGCCTCGGCTTCAACGGCCACGCGAATTGCCCGTCGACTCGCGGCGCTTTCTGCCGTTGTCGTGGTTGGCCGCTCTTCGGGGCTCGGCGGCGCGTCGTCCAGGTCCCGCAAGGTGCGCCTCCCCGGAGCCATGACGTGAATGTCGGTAATCGGGGTAAGCACGGGAAGATCGTAGCCGTCACCGGCTGTTACTCCCATAACGGGGCCAACACACACCCCTGATTTTATTGGGAAACCTAGGTTATGCTCGGCGCAGGTAAGCCGCCGATATCCCGCCGGCGGTGCCGGCGGAGCGGCCTCGCGGTTCCGTTATACTGGCCCCAGTTTTCTCGGAGGAATTGAATGGGAATCATCGATTTCGTCAAAGGCGGTGTCAAAGAGCTCGCCATCGCCCGTCCGGATCAGTTCAAAGACCACCTCATCTACAAGCATCCGGACAAGACGATCCCGATGAAGGCCCAGCTCACGGTCGAGGCCGATGAGCTGTGCCTGTTCTTTAAGGACGGCCAGTTCGTCGGGCAGTTCGACGCCGGGCGCCACACCCTCGACACGGGCAACATTCCGTTTCTGGGTCAGCTGATCGACAAGTTCACCGGCGGCGACGTGTTCGTGGCCGAGGCCTACTTCGTTACGACCCGCGAATCGACCGGCAACAAGTTCGGCGGCAAGATCGGCAAGGTCCGCGACCCGCAAAGCGGCCTCGCCACCGAGATGATGGTCAACGGCACCTACTCGGTGAAGGTCATCGACCCGACCAAGCTGGTCATCGGCCTGGTCGGCCTGCAGCGAACCGACGGCAACGGCTTTTTGCAGTGGTTCCGCGAGCAAGTGCTCAAGACCATCCGCGACGACATCGCCGAGCTGCTCGTCAAGCAGAAGTGGCCGCTGCTCGACGTCACGTCCGGCGCGTACACCGAAGAGATCGAAAAAGAGGTCCTCAGCGGCGTCCGCGAGCACGTCGAGTCCTACGGGCTCGAGGTCATGCGCCTCGGCAACTTCAACATCGCCATCAACGCGGCGGACGAAGAGCGCCTCAACAAGTTCTACGAAAACGCGGCCTACATCAACATGACCGGCGGCATGCAGGGGTACCAGCAGTTCGCCCAGGCCAACATGATGATGAACGCCGGCGAGGGCATGAAGAAAGGCGGCGGCGGTGGAGGCGGCCTCGACGGAGCCGGTCTCGGCATCGGCGTGGCCATGGCCGGCCAAATGATGGGCGCCATGAACCCGAACAACCACGGGCAGCCAGCGCAGCCGAACACGCCCGCATCGGGCATGGCCTCGGGCGACATGGCGGCCGCGGACTCGGGCGGCGGCGCCATGCCGTCGGTGATGACGCCGGCCCAGGCGGCCGAGATCGTCCAGGTGTCCGAGCAAGACATCGTCGCGGCCATCGAGGCAGGCGACCTCAAGGCGCGCAAGATCGGCTCGAGCTATCGCATTAGCGCCGCCAATCTCGAAGCGTTCCTGGCCGGCTAGCCGAGCCGGTCGGACTCTTCACTCTTCATGAGTTTTCAGGCCGAGGTCGGCGCCATCGCCGGCCTCGGCTGATTTTTCTCAATGCGAGACACACGCTCGTACTACGACGAGTTCGCCGGCTGGTACGAGCGCGAGCGAGGTGGCGGCTACCACCGCATGGTGGACGACCTCGAGCTCGACCTGGTGCGCCGGTACGGGTCCGGCAAAGACGTGCTCGAGGCGGGGTGCGGCACGGGCCTTCTGCTCGAACGCGCGGCCTCGTTCGCCGGACGCGCCGTCGGCGTGGACCTGTCGGCCGGCATGCTCGACCGGGCGCGCAGCCGCGGCCTTCGCGTCGTCCAGGGGTCGGTGACCAACCTGCCCTTTCCCACCGCCTCGTTCGATCTCGCCTACAGCGTCAAGGTGCTCGCTCACGTCGAGCACATCGAGCGGGCCCTGAGTGAACTGGCGAGGGTGGTGCGTCCGGGCGGGATCGTTTTGGCCGAGTACTACAACGCCCGCTCGCTCCGCTACCTGATCAAGCGCATCAAGCCCGCCACGCCGGTAAGCGAAAGCGAAACCGACGAGGCCGTGTTCACCCGCTACGACCGCGCCGACCAGTTTGACCGCTACCTGCCGCCGGAACTCGATTGGTTCGCAACGCGCGGGGTTCGCGTGGTCACTCCCGTGGCGCACGTGCACCGCATTCCCGGCGTGGGCGCGGCCCTGCGCGCGGTCGAACGCGGGCTGGCCGACGCGCCGGTTGCCCGCCACTTCGGCGGGTTCGCGATCGCGATCTGCCGACGGCGCGGATAGGCGTCGCCGCGCCGCGCGGCAACTAGCGTCCCCACCGGGCCAGAATGCGCCGAGTCTGCGATAGACTAGCGGTGATGGGGGCGATCCTGGTCGTCGATGACGAGCGGTCGATGCGCGAGTTTCTGGCGATTTGCCTGAAGCGCGCCGGGCACGCCGTGACGACCGCCGACTCGGTGGCGGGTGCCCTCACCCATCTCGACGCGGCCAGCGTCGACATCGTCATCACCGACCTCAAGATGGAGCACGACGACGACGGCCTTCGCCTGCTGCGGGAAGTGCGCTCGCGCAAGCTCGACAACGAGGTCATCGTGGTGACCGCGTACGCCACTCCCGAGACGGCGATTACCGCCATGAAGCAAGGCGCGTACGACTACCTCACCAAGCCGTTCAAGGTCGACGAGATCAACGCGGTGATCGAGCGGGCCCTGGAAAAGCGCGCTCTGGTGCACGAAAACCAGCAGCTGCGCCAGCAGGTCGAAGGCCGCTTTCAGCTGGCCTCCCTGCTCGGCAAGAGTCCGCGCATGCAGCGCGTGTTCGAGCTCATTCGCAAGGTCCACTCGACCCGCACGACCGTGCTCATCACCGGCGAAAGCGGAACCGGAAAGGAGCTGGTCGCCCGGGCCCTGCACACCGAGGGCAGCCGGGCCGACGCCCCGTTCGTGGCCGTCAACTGCGGCGCCATTCCCGACGAACTCATGGAATCGGAGCTCTTCGGGCACGTCAAGGGCGCCTTTACCGGCGCGGTGAACGACAAAGACGGCCTGTTTTCCCGGGCCCACGGCGGCGTGCTGTTTCTCGACGAGATCGGCGAGCTGTCGCTGAACCTGCAGGTGAAGCTGCTGCGCGCCCTGCAGGAGCGCACGGTCAAGCCGGTGGGCGCGGTCGAAGACGTGCCTATCGACGTGCGCCTCGTGGCGGCGACCAACCGCGAGCTCGAGGCCGAGGTGGAGCGCGGGTCTTTTCGCAGCGACCTTTACTACCGGCTCAACGTCATCGAGCTGCGCCTGCCTCCCCTGCGCCATCGGTCCGAGGACGTTCCGATGCTCATCGAACACTTTCTGCGGCGCTTCGCCACGGAACAGGGCAAGCCCATCGACGGTCTGGACCGGGCCGCTCAAAAGACCCTGCAGGAGTACGACTTTCCGGGCAACGTGCGCGAGCTCGAGAACATCATCGAGCGCGCGGTCACTCTGGCTGAGTCGCCGCTCATCGGCGTCGAGGACCTGCCCCAGCTGCGCACAGCGCCGCCCATGGGCTCCACCGACGCGGGCTCGGTCGCGTTCCCGGACGACGGGATCGACCTCGACCGCGTGCTCGCCGACTACGAGCGCTCCATCATTGAACGGGCCCTCGAACACGCCGGGGGCGTGCGAAAGAAGGCCGCTGCGCTACTCGGGATCACCTTTCGGTCCATGCGGTATCGGCTCAACAAGCTCGGCATCGAGCCCGAGTCCCAGGATGGCGCGTAGGATGACGTCGGCGGGGGGCCGACAAAACAGTGCCGAAACTTGTTACCGGTGACGATTTACGTCACGATCGAGCGACGCGATTCGTCGCTGAAACGTTGTGGGGGCAGCGGTCACACGAGTCAAATCGGTCACTTGACTGTGTGAACGTTTGCGACGTCACCGGTACACCGGTTGCAGAAAAGCGGGCCGATGGCTAACCGACGTCTCGAGCGAGGTTTCACCCTGGTCGAGTTGATGGTGACGGTCGGCATCGTGGGGATTTTGGTCGGCATCGCCGTGTTCATGTACGGACGACAGGTAAAGAAGGCTCGGGCGAGCGAGGTCGCCAGCGTGATGGCGGAAATCGCTCTGCGTCAGGAATCCTTCTACGTCGAGAACGGAACCTACGCGTCCTCGGGTGCCAACGACAACGACGTCTTCCCGGCGGCGCCCAGCGCGTCGGGGCCGACCCCGGTCTCCGGGCCGCCGACCGGTTGGACCGACCTGGGAATCAACCTGGGCAAAAGTGAGCTGTGGTGCGGATACGTGACCCGCGCCGGCGACGGCGGCAATGGGGCCAACATCGGCGCGCGCGCCTCGGGGGACTTCGGCTTCACCGCGCCGACGCAGGACTGGTTCTACGTCCTGGCTCATTGCCCCTTCAACGAAAAGATTTACATGCGCCGTTTCGACCGGGACACAACGGCCGAAAACACGCTGTAAGCGAATTTATCGCCGGTTGCGCACCCGTTGCGCGTCCGGGCAAGTCAGACAACGGGTAGGAGGAATTTGAAGTGAAAATGTTCAGCAAGATGCGCAACAAGGCCCAGAAGGGTTTCACCCTTATCGAGCTCATGATCGTCGTCGCGATTATCGGCATTCTGTCGGCGGTCGCCATTCCGGCCTTCATGAAGTACATCGCTAAGTCGAAGACCACCGAGGCGAAGCAGTTCGTCAAGAAGATCTACGACGGCGCCCGCGCGTACTACATGGAAGAGAAGGCTCAGCTCGGTGCCTTCAACGTCGTCCCGCGCCAGTTCCCGGCGTCGGTCGGCCCGGCTCCGGCCACTCCCTGCGGTACCGACAAGTGCAACCCGGATCCGACCCTGTGGACCGACCCGTCGTGGAAGGCCCTCAACTTCTCGGTTGACGACCCGCACTACTACGCGTACCAGTTCGTCGCTTCGGGCACCCAGGGCGCTTCGGTGTTCACCGCCCGCGCCAACGGCGACCTCGACGGCGACTCGCTCTTCTCGACCTTCGAGATGTACGGTACGATCGACTCCGAGGGTAACCCCTCCGGTAACTCGGTCGTCGCCAGCGAAAACGACCTCGAGTAAGACAACGACTCGCTGGCGGGCCCACGGGCCCGCCAGCCTTTTTTTTGCCTGGGGGAAACAGTGGTCAGCAAGAACGCAAGGGGCTTCACGCTCATCGAACTGATGATTGTCGTCGCGATCATCGGAGTGCTGTCCGCCGTCGCTATTCCGGCCTTCATGAACTACATGGCGAAGGCGAAATCCGCCGAAGCCATCCAGCAGCTGCGCCGCATGTCGGAAGCAGCCCGGGTGTACTACCTGGAGACCCACGGCGCCCGTGGTCTCGCGGTCATCCCCAAACAGTTTCCACGCACCGTGGCGGTCACGCCCGCGGTGTCTTGTTGCGTTTCAGGTCGAAAGTGCGCGCCCAGCCCGCCCCAGTGGTTCGATCCCACGTGGCGCTCGCTGAGCTTCTCGCTCGACGACCCGCACTACTACCAGTACCAGTTCGTATCGTCGGGGACCGGCATCAACGCGCGCTTCACCGCCCGCGCCTACGGCGACCTCGACTGCGACGGCAAAGAGTCGACCTTCGAGATGTACGGGTCGATTAGCCAGACCGACGGCGACCCCACCGGTTCGCCCGTCGCGAGCCGCGACGAGATCGAGTAACCTCGTCGGGTGCAGCGCTGGGTTGGCACCGCGGCGCTCCTCGCCGCAGCTCTGATGGTGGGACGCGTGTCCCACGAAGTTCGCGAGCTCGCGCACACGGAGCGAAAAACCTGGCCCGAGCGCGAAGCCGCCCGGGTGGTTCCGTCTCCGGACCAGGTGCGCATGCTCCACGGAGTCGTGAACCGCGAAATGCTGGCCGACTGGCTGTGGGTGCAGATGCTGATCTACAGCGGCGGCCGAGCCCTCGGCGAGTCCGGCTACACGTACCTGCCGGCCTATGTCGATGCGACCCTGGCGGCGGACGCTCACTTCCGAGCGGTGTACCGGTGGGCGGCCTACGCGGTGACCTTTCAGCGCGACGCGGCAACGCAAGCTGAGTACGAGCTGTCGGCGCACTACCTGCGGAGGGCCATGGAGGCCTTTCCGGACGACTACGAGTTTCCGTGGATGCTCGGGCTGCGCTACTACCTCGACTTCAAGGCCGACACCCCCGAAGAAAAGAAAGCCAACCGCGAGCTGGCGGTAGACCTCATCGAGACGGCCATGCGAAAGCCCAACGCGCCGTCGAACCTGCCTGTCCTGGCCGCGGGGCTATCGACTGATCTCGGCAAGCTCGATCGGGCAGCGCGTATTCTCCAGGAGCAAATCGCTCTGGCCACCGACGAGCGGGCCAAGCAGCGCATGGTCGCCCGATACGGCGCCCTCATCGGCGACCAAACCGCCGCGCGCGCTCTGGCCGACGCCGGCAAGCGCTTCGACCGCGAGTGGCGCGAAACCCTGCCCTACGTTCCCGCGGGCCTGTACTCGATCCTCGGCGAACCACCCGCCGACGCCATCGACTTCGACGACCTCGCCACCGACCGCGACCTCTTCGGCGCCACCCCCTAAAGCCCGCCCAGCCCGAGCGAGGCTGGCCCGCCCAGCAGGCCAAGCCGGCCCCAGGCCGAGCGAGCAAGGCCAGCTGCAAGGCGCCAAACCGCAGCAGGCCCCAGGCCTGTGAGGATTTGGCAACGCCGCGGATGGCCTGCGCAGCCGGCCTGGGCAACGCAGCAGATGGCCTGGGCAGCCGGACTGGGCTTAACGGTGGCCGCGAATGCGGGTGTCCCACCAGAACCGCCCCATCTCGGCCATGGTCTTAAAGATCACGGTCGGGCGGTAGACGGTGGACTTGCCCTCGGTGCGCGGCAAGCACTGAGCCGTCACGGTGGCAACGCGGGCGTCGCGGTCGAGCGCCCGCACGAAGATCTCCGTGCACATGAAGACCCCATCGGTGACGATCGGCATCCCGTCGAACAGCTCGCGCCGGTACAGGTACAGGAAGTTGAAATCGTCCCAGTCGTGCAGGCCAAACAGGTTCTGGGCCAGCTTGATGTAGACCACCGACGACAGCATGCGCATGGTGGTGTAGCCGGGGCGCCCCGAGCGACTGCCGATCACAATGTCGTGGTCGTCGAGCAGGGGGATGAAGCCCGCGACCTCCGAGAAGTCGAGCTGCTGATCGGCGGCGTGAAAACAGATCACGTCGTTTTTCGAGTTCCGAATACCCGTGAGAATCGCCGACCCGGGGCCCAGGTTGCGACCGTGGCGAATCAGGCGAAGGGCCGGATAGCGCTTTTCGAGCTCCTCGGCGATCTCGACCGTGCGATCCGTCGACCCGTCGTCGACCAGGATGATCTCGAACTCCCGGTCGCCGAAGGCGGCGAGGCCGTCGTGGACGTCGCGCACGGCCTGTTCGAGAGTGCGTTCTTCGTTGTACGCGAGAATCGTGCAGCTCACCGAGCGGGCCATGCCCCGTCAGTGTATCAGGCCCGCCACCGCGTCATCGAGCCGCTCGGCGAGGCGATCCGGCGCCGCGGCCCGAAGGTCGGCGTCTGCGCCGCGCCCGCCGCGCACCGCGACGATATCGAGCTCGACCGGGGTGGAGCCGGCCCGCAATACGTCGCGGGCGGCGTGTCCCGCGACGACATCCCGCGGCGAGTCCCCAACCCAGAGCGCGGTCCCCCCGTCCGGCAAGAGCGCACGCGCCGCGCGCACAATGCCTTCGGGATCGGGTTTCGACCGCGCGACGTCGTCGCGGGTGACGACTTGCTCGAACTGTTGGTCTGAAAACCCCGCGCCGCGCAGTGCCGCCCCCACGCAGGCGCGGCCGTTGTCGGTCACCAGGCCGCAGGGAATCGCCCCCGCGAGTCGCCCGCAGGCCGCAACCGCCCCCGGCATCGGGCGCGCCCGCCCCGCCGCCTGGACTTCGGCAGCGTCGATGAGGCCGCGCCCTCGGCGTACCCAGGCTCGCCGCTCGCTGTCGCTCCGCCCGACGGCGGCCGCCGCCCGCTCGATGGTCGGCAAAATCGGCGAGAAGCGCTCGCGAAAGCCAGCCGGCGCGAAAAGCTCGGACAGGGCGGCGCGCACCGGCTCAATGTCGACCTCGAGCCACAGCAGCGTACCGTCCATGTCGAACAGCGCCGCGCGCGCGCCGCCGCTCACGACGCCGGCTCGCCGCTGTCCGCCGAGTCGTCGAAGCCAGCCTCCGGGTAGCCGTCAAAGCCGGCGTCCCCGCGGACCAGCTCGGGACCGCAGTCGAGGGTGCGCACCCAGTAGAGATCGGGCGGAATGGCCGCGGCCGGCTCGGGCAACGGCTCAACGAGCTCGCCACGAGCGACGCGCACGAGCAGATGCGGAAAGTTAAAGCCCGCCTCGGTGTAGAAGTGGATGGTCGTTCCGCAGCGCCCGGCGTTGATCTCGGTAACGCACGGCCGACCGTCGGACGACTCCTTGACGTCGACGAAGTACACACCGTGCGGCCGGTCGTCGATTGCGTCCACCGATGCCCGGCCGACCCGGGCAAGCTCGGGCCGGGCAACGGTGCGGCTTACGGCCGGGGCGCCGGTGATCCCCGACGGGGAAACGTGGGGCAACACGTACTCGAGCCGCTCGCGAGCCCCCGACGCAAGCAGCACCCCGTCGGCGAAAGCGGCCATCCACGTGAGATTGGCGCCGGGAAGGTATTCGCTCGCCGCCATCTTGCCCCAGCCGCCGTGATGCTCGACCCACGCCGTCGCGACACCGAGGTCGCGACATGGCAGCGCGGCGCCGCCAATCCCGAGCCCCGGGGCGCCGGAGCCGCGCACCCATACCGGCCCATCGCCGTCGCGCAGCTCGTCAAAGGCCCGCTGCAGGTCGCGGGGCCCACCCAGGCTGATCGTCCTCGGCACGGGAATCCCGGCTTGCTGCAGCGCGCGCTGGGTCGCGACTTTGTCGTCGGCGACTTCGAGCACCCGCGTGCGCGGCAGCGCCGTGCCCACGTCGGGCAGCTCGCCGGCGTCGCGCAGGGCGGCCACCGCCCGCACCTCCACCGGGTGGGTGGGCACGATGACGTCGACCGACTCGGCGGCCGCGATCTCGCGCAGGGCCCGGGCGTAGCCGGTTCGCTCGCGGGCAAAGGGAATCCGATACGTCCGATCGCACAGAGAAAGCGGCAGGTGCCAGCGATTCGCATCGGTGCCAATGAGCCGCAGCGGCGCGCCGCTCGCGCGCAGCGACCGGGTCACGTTCACCCCGAGTGGCCCGCCCGCACCGGTGACCAGGACGCAGGTCACGCGGCGTCGCCTCTGGCGAACGGGCCGCACTGCCCGAAAGCGTCGATGGCGACGGCGTTGTTTCGCCGACGCGCCGACGAAGAACCACGAATGAACCGGACCCGCATCTGCTCGCCCCCCCGGGTCGACCGTATCCGAATCCGGCGCGGTCCGCCAAGCGGCGGTCGCGCTCTCGCGGCTGAGGCCGGCGGCGGAGCCTAGTTGGCCAGCAGGTTCTCGATGACGCGGGTGTCTTTGCCCGACTCGATCTTTACCCGAATGGTCTTTTTGAGATTCTGCTCGTTGTTGACCAGGGTGATCTTGTGGGTGCCGGGCGCCAGCTTGATACCGCGCTGTGGCGTCTTGAGCCCGGTGTCCTTGCCGTCGATGAAGATCTTGCACGGCGGCTTGCTGCCGATAAGCAGGTTGCCGGGCGGTCCCGCCGGGGCCTTCGGCGCGGGCTTTCGGGGCGCCGGAGTGGGCGCCGGAGTCACCTCGCGCGGGGGCGCCGGGGTCGGCGTCGGGGTCTTCGCGACCGGGCGCCGCGTCGCCTGGACCGGACTGCGCTCCATGACCGCGGCCACCACCACCTCGGGCGCTTTGCCCACGGTCACCGGGCGGGTCACCGTCACGTAGCCCGACTTTTCGAACCGGACCTCGTAGGTCGCGCGCGGGTCGAGGCGCGCGTCGACCGGCGCGCTGCCCAGCCGGCGCTTGTCTCCATTTTCGATGAGCGTCACCCGGGCTCCCGGCGGCTCGCTCGTGAACTTGCCGGTGATGGTAAGCGGAACCATCTCGAGGCGCAGTACGGGCGCCTTGCCCTGCTCGGCAATGATCTCTTGCTCGAGGGGCTCGAACCCGGGCGCCGTGATGGACAGCCGGTGGGCGCCGGGCACCACGTTGCGAATCTTGCGAGGCGCGGGGCCGACATCGCCACCGTCGAGCTCGATGGCCGCGCCTTTCGGATCGACAATGATGTCGAAGCCCGTCTCCAGATAGGCCTCGCCCGACGCCACGGCCGGGGCTCCCGGCTGATCGGCGGGCGCCGTCTCGGCCGCACCGGCTTCGCCGGGAAGCGCGGCAGCCTGGCCCTCGGAAGTGCCGGCCCCCGCCGCGGGCTCGGAGTCGTCGCCGCCGGTCACGATCACGCCGAGCAACACGATCGCCGCAAGCGCGGCGACGATGCCGACGGCGATGACCTTGGGGCTGGGACCCTCGGTCTGGGCTCGCTGCGAAGCCAGCATGCCGCCGCCGAACGCAGCGGCCGCCACCGGGTCGCCCTCGTAGCTCGGCTGCGGCTTGCCTTCGGCCAGGCGCACGATCGCCGAGGGATCCTCGGCCTCGTAGTCGGGCGGGTCGTCGGCCAGCCCGTCGTCGAAGGGCGTGTGGGTCTTGTTGGAACCGTTGGCTACGTTGGGCGGCGGCGAGACCGCCTCGTGCTGGCCGCTGGTGGAACGGTCCGGCCCCGCCGGCCACTCCGCCGAGCTCTGCACCAGCGACGACAGGTCCGGCTCGCCGCCGGCTCCTGCGCCAGCGCTCGCTACGGCGACTCCAGCGCCGGCACCGGCCGCCGGCGGATTCGGCAGCGGCTTTGGCCCTTCGCCCTCGTAGATGTGAGTTTCGAGCTCGTCGTCATCCCACTCGAGGCCTTCGCCGGCGGCCGCCATGCCCGCGGCGCGCCCGTTGGGCGGCGGCGGCGGCGCCGATGTCGGCGGCCGGTTGCGCGGACCGCTCGACAGTTCCGGCGGCCGCGGCAGCTGGCGAAACTGCTCGAGCTTGGCGGTCTCGGCTTCGATTTCGCGGGAGAACGTGTTCTTCATCCAGCCGGCCAGGTCTTTGCGCGAGTAGAACTCGCCGGCCGTGTACACGAACGCCTGCAGTTCGTCGTGCAGGTCGATCGCGTTTTGGTAGCGGTCGTCGGGGTCCTTGGCCAGCGCCTTGAGCACGATGCGCTCGAGCTCGTCGGGGATGCGCCGGTTGTAGGTCGACGGCGGCAGAATCTCGACGTTGCGTACTTTTTCGAGAGTGGAGAAGTCCGACTCGCCGACAAACAGGCGCTCGCCGGTGAGCAGCTCGTAGAGCACGATTCCGCACGAAAAGATGTCGGAGCGCCGGTTGATGGGCAGGCCCCGGACCTGCTCGGGCGACATGTAGCCAAACTTGCCCTTGAGGATGCCGGCCTGGGTTTTGGTGCCCTTGCCGGCGGCCTTGGCAATGCCGAAGTCGATGAGCTTGACCTCACCTTCGAACGACACCAGGACGTTTTGCGGGCTCACGTCGCGGTGAACCAGGCCGAGTTCTTCGCCACTCTGGTTGCGCTTGTTGTGCGCGTAGTCGAGTCCCTCGCACACCTTCATCAACACGAAGCACGCCTGCGCAATGGGCATGGGCTCGGCGTTGGTGCGACAGCGGTCGAAGATGGCGCGAAGATCGCGGCCGTGCACGTGCTCGAGGGCGATGTAGTAGGACGAATCCACCACACCGAGGTCGAAGATCTGCGCGATGTTGGCGTGGTTGAGCTGGACCGCGATCTTGGCTTCATCGATGAACATCGTGATGAAGTCTTTGTCTTCCGCGATGTTTGGAAGAATTCGCTTCACGGCCACCAGCCGCTCGAACCCCTCCACGCCGTAGGCCTTGGCGCGAAACACCTCGGCCATACCTCCGACGTTGATGCGCTCGAGGAGGTAGTACTTGCCGAATGGTACGGGCTTCTTCACCGGCGGGCCTTCGTTGGGGGGTTAGCGGACGCCATCGAAACGGTGCGAAATTATAGCACTGGTACGACTGCGTCTAGGTGGTTGCCGATACTACCTAGACCTACACCAAGAAGGCCCCGTGAGGTCGCGCAGTTGCACGTTCAGCGCTCGGCCAGGGTCCGCGCTGGTTCCAGCCGCGCGGCGCGCCGGGCGGGCAGATAGCCGCCCACCACCGAGAACGCGATGGCGAATCCCACGGCGCCCAGCAGCATCCAGGTCTCGAACACGAAGAAGGAATCGGGCTTGAACGGGAACTCGGGCAAAAGCGTCTTGGCCGCCCAGTCCACGGCGGCGGCGACCCCGACCGCGACCGCCACCCCCAGGGTTCCGCCGATGACACCGACGATCGACGCCTCGCCCAAAATGATGAGGCGAACGTCGCCCCGGGTCGCACCAACGGCGCGCATCAAGCCCAGCTCCCGACGACGTTCCGTCACCTGCATGAAAAAGGTGTGCGCGATGTTGATGGCCGAGATGCCGACGATGACGAACGAGATGAGCACGAACAGCAGGGTCACGATGAAGATGGCCGTGGCGAAGCGCTCGCCTTGCTGATCGGCGAGCTCCAAACCGAGCTCGTTGCGCACCCATGCGGCGAATGGCGCGACCTCTTCTTTGGTTGTGGTGCGAACGATGACCGACGAGTACGCCGTGGCCGCGTCTTCGCCCACGAACTCGCGGTTCCAGTCGCGCACGTACTGAATGGGCACCGTCATGCCGATGGGCATGGCCTTGGAGCTGATCCCGACCAGGTACGCCTCGACGACGCGCCGCTTGCCGCCGAGTCGGCGATTCGAGCCGGCCACGTACGTGCTGCCGAGGCCGATGCGAAACGTCATCTGCTCGAGCACACCTTTTTGGGCGACGAACGTCTCGAATCCGCCGATGGCCGGCAGGCCGTGCGACTGCGCGAACGACGAGTTGTACAGCTCCAGCAGGGTGTTGGACACAATCACCGGCACGCGGTGGTGGCACTTGTTGTCACTCAGGTCGCAGTAATAGCGGACCGGATCGGCGCACGACAAGTCGGGATTGCACGCGCGCTGAGCCGCGCGGTGCTCGTCGGATTCCCAGTACTGGAACTCCTTGGTGAAACTCTCGTCGCCGACGTACGACGGGTCGATGCCGTCGCAAAACCCGCCGACTTCGAAGCGAAGCTCTTTGCCGTCGAACCCGCCCTGGCCGTTGGCCGGAAAGGTGAGCTGCATCCGCGGAACGGCCTCTTGCACCCCCGGCTGGGCGCGCATCGACTCGACGGCCGACTCGTCGATCTTCTTGGCCAGGGTTCGCCCGGCCAGGTACGTGCGCGGCGCAATGACCTCGACCTGATCGAGGGGAAAGATGTCGCCGAGGACGACGCTGCGCACGCCTTCGGACAAGCCGAGGAAGAACACGAACGACGCGATGCCGATGACGATGCCCAGCGCCGACAGGGCAAAGTCCGCCCGGTTGCGCAGCGAGTTGCGCCACACCAGCCGCGCCAGCTTTCGGCCGGGCATCATGAGTCGCCGCCTCCGATGCTCACGGCGTCACCATCCGCGACGGTGGAACGGTCGCCTTCGACGATCAAGCCGTCGCGAATGCGCGTGATGCGGCGCGCCGCGTCGGATACGCGGGCCTCGTGGGTCACCACGAGCAGCGTGGTCCCCTCCTCCTCATTGAGGCGCTGAAAGAACTCGATGACGTCGCGGCCGGTGTCCGAGTCGAGATTTCCGGTGGGTTCGTCGCACAGCAGCAAGTCCGGCGAGTTGAACAGGGCCCGGGCGATGGCCACGCGCTGCTTTTGGCCGCCTGACAGCTCGGCCGGGCGCCGGCGGGCGAGGTCGGCCAGCCCGACTTTGCGCAGCGCTTCCAACGCGCGCTCCTCGACGTCGCCATCGTCGGTGTCGAACGACGAAGGCAGCGTCACGTTGCCGAGGCAGTCGAGGTGGTCGAGCAGATTGAACGCCTGAAAGACGAATCCGATGCGCCGATTGCGCAGGCGGGCCTTCGCGACGTCGCCCTCCTTGCCGTAGTCGCAGCCCAACACGGACACCGCGCCGGTGTCGGCGACGTCGAGCCCCCCCACGATGTTGAGCAGTGTCGATTTGCCGGAGCCCGATTGGCCAACGAGGGCGACAAAGTCGCCGCTTTCCACGGCAAACGTCACGCCGCGCAGCACGTCGGTTTTGCCGGCGCCGGCGCCGTACGCCTTGCGCACGTCGCGTAGGTCGATAGCGAGATCGGCCACGAGCTACAAGCTAGCACGGGGTCGAGGCGGGCGTGCCTCGCCACGCAGCCGAACCCGTACGCCGCTTTCGGCGGGCGTGGCGCGCGCCGTGACCGAGCGAAAACGCGCGAACAGTCCGCGCAGGCGGCGGTCCAGCTCCGCGGGCGAAACGCCGGGCAGAGTTGCCAGACTGACAATCGTGCGAATCGCTTCGCGCGGGTCCCGAAATCGATCCGGGCGCACGCCAACGCCTGCGAGCGCGATTCGGCGCGGCGGCGACGGCGGAGCGGCCAACACGCGCTCGACGACGCCCTCGCCAGCCGCGACGACGAACTCGCGCTGCCGGTCGACGTACGCCAGAAACGGAACCATCGGCACGTCGATCACGCGAACCCGATAGCCCCCTACCGAGCGCGTTCGCTGGAGAAATCCCGGCACCCGCGCCAGCGCCCGGCGCAGCGGCGCTGGATCGGTCACACCCAGCCAGGCCGCGCCGCGCAGCCGGGCCGCGTCGGTCGTCGCGTGTTCCACCGCGGCACGCACCGCATACGCCCCCGCTGCGGCGCGCAGCTGCCGCGCCGCGACCGCCAGATCGGCAGCCAGCGCCGCGCACCCCATGCCGCGCAGGCGCCCCGCCAGGTCGCCGAGTCTCAGGCCGATTTCTAGATCGGCCCCCGACGTATCCCTGTATCCGGAAAAACCCGGGGGTGGCGCCGGCGCCGCCAGCTGGTCCACCAGTCCCGGCTGAGCGACCTCCACCTCGAGATCGACACGCCATTGGCCCTGACCTTCGGCAGCGGCCATCGTGACGGTCGGCAAGACCGCGGCGGCGCCGGCGGCGCAGGTCGGGTTGTCCGCGTCGGCGGCGAGTCGGGATGAATCCAGCCAGCCAAAGCCCAGGCGTTCGTCACCGGCCACCGCTCGCGCCCGGGCGTCGGCGGCGTCGAGCGCGTCGGTCGCCACCTCCCAGCCGATGGGATCGGGGGCGGCCGCGGGCGGCGCGCCGGCGCCGAGCCACGCGACGAGCCAGCGATCGTCGAGCCAATACGCCACGTGCAAACCGGAGCCGAACTCCCAGGTCGCCCACTCGCGCGACGCGTCTTCGGCCGCCGGCACGTTCGGCGGGCGGAGCCGGGCGATCGCGGCAGAAGCGATCGCCCGGTCGGCCACCGGAAGCGCGACGCCGGCGAGGTGGTCACCGCCGCCGAACGCCGCGGCGCTGGCCGTCACGTCGATCCCGAGGGCCCCCAGCCCGTCGGCGCGCAGCGGACTGGCTCCCACGGTCCGCCGCCAGGCCTCGTCGATCTGCTCGGGGCGCGCGCCCAGGTCGGTCGGCACGGCGAGAGTCGCGATGTCGACCAGGTCACGCGCAACGCCGACCGCCGGCGCCACGGCGCGCACGGCCACTGTCCAGGTGGGGCGCGTCGGAAGCTGGGCGAGGGCCGGGTACGCCGCGACGATCGCCGGAGGCACGGGGGCTGCCGGAACCGCGACCGCCCCTGGCGGGCCCCCCGGATCGCCGGCGGCGGGCAGACGCCGGGTGCCGCCGCATCCGGCAGCGGCGAGAAGCAGGACGGCGGCCAGGCGTGAGAGTGACTTAATTTCAGGCATTTAGGCGACAGGGCGGGGGCGTAGGGAGGGTACCGCGAAACGTTCTGAGAAACCCCGCAACTCGCCGGGGTCGCCCCCGATACCCGTGGCGCTCAGCAAAGGAGACCCATCATGTCGAACTTCCGTATCGCCACCGCCGCCCCGTCCCCCGCCACCGCCGCCCCCACCGTCTCGGTGGAAAACCGGCGCACTCGCCGGACCGCCCGGGTCGAGGAACCGAGCTTTGGCTCGGTCATGAAGGCCGGTGGCAACGCTCTTTTGCGCGGCGTAGAAACCGCCGCCGGCGTGGTCGGCGGGCCGCTTTTGTCCGGTGCCGTGAGCGCCGCCGCGGGAGCGTCTGGAGGCCCGAGGGCCCCCGGTGGTGGCGGAGCTGCCGGCGGCGACAACGACGTCTTCGACCGGGCGCGCCAGCTGCAGGAGCAGGCGCAGTTCTTCAATATGCAGTATCTTGAGCTGCAGCAGCAGACCCAGCAGGACGCACGCCGCTTCACCACCCTGTCGAACCTGGCCAAGGCCGAGCACGACAACGCCAAGAACATCCTGCGCAACGTCAGCTCGTAGCCTTTGCCAACGTCATGAAGATCAACCGTCCAGGCGGCCCGGCCAAACCCCCGGGCAGCGAGGGGCTCGAAGGGCCCGGCCAAGTCGGCAAATCGTCCGGCAAGTCCAAGGCATTTTCCGAATCGCTTGGAAAGCCTGGCGGCCCCGGTGGACCGGGCGGGCCTGGCGGCCCCGGAGGACCCGGAGGCCCTGATGGTTCGGACCCGGTCCGCGGAATCGCGGCGGACTTGCAGGCGGGCAAGATCACCCCCGAACAGGCCGTCGATCGAGTCATCGACGCGGTCACCCAGGGTGGCGCGGTCGGCAAGGCCCCCCCCAAGGTCCGCGAAGCCATTCGCGCGCAGCTCAATGAGATGCTGAAGGACGATCCCTTCCTGGCGAGCCGCGCCCGGCGCATCGGCGTCAAGCCCGAGGAGCCGTAGAGGCTTGTCGGCGTTGTCGTCCGCTGCGCCGATGCGCTTGGGCGTGGGCCTCGGTTGTCTGGTCGCCCTCGCGATGCCGGCGGCGGCCGCCCCGGACGATCGCGCAGCCACGACAGCTGCGGTGTTCCTGGTGTCCGACGAGGACATGCCGGCGGCCACGCGCGCGACCTTTCGCCTCACCCTCGAAACCGCCCTCGCCGCCGACCCGCGGCTGGAAATCCGCGACCGCGATCTTGCTCTCACGGCGACGGCGGGGGCTCCCCAGGTCGACATCGCCACCGAGGCCCAGGGGCTGCTCGCCACCGGTCTCGAGCTCGCGCGCCAGGGCAAGCTCGAGCGAGCCGAATCGCGTCTTGGCACGGCCGTAACGCAGCTCGAACGGTCGCGCCCGTTCGCGAGCGCGCGCGACCTCGCCCGGGCTCAGTTCGCCCTCGGCGCCGTTACCGCTTTGCGAGCCCGCGAAGGCGAGGCGCGCCGGCTGTTCGTCGCGTTGCTCACCTGGGCGCCGGCGTTTTCGCCGTCCGACCTGCAGGTCCCCGCCCTGGCGAACGATCCCCTCGTGCAACAGCTGTGGAACCGCGCCCGACGGCGCGCCAATCGCCTGCCGACAGGATCCGTGGCGATCGAGTCCGACACGCCCGGAGCGCTCGCGCTGCTCGACGCGCGCCCCGTTGGGTTCACCCCCACCTCGGTGCCCGAGGTGAGCGAGGGAATCCACTACGTGACCGTGCGCGCCGACGGCTACCAGCGGGTCGTCCGGCGCGTCGAGGTTCGCGCCGACAAGGAATCCCGTTTCGTCGCGACGCTGCAGGCCGCCCCCGGCGTGCGGAACCTCGAGCGCGTCGTGGCCACCGCCGGCAGCGCCCTCGGCGAGGCCACGCTGCCCGGAAACAGCGCGTTGCGAGCGCGGCTCGGCACCGACCACGTCGTGTTCTTGCGGGTCAACCGGCGCGGGGAAGACACTTCCCTCGAGGGCTTCGTCTACGAGCTCGCCCGCGGCCGACTGCTCGCGCGGGCCTCGGCGACCATCGAGCCATTCGCCGATGCCGAGAACGCGTTCGAAAGGCTGGCTCGAGCCCTCTACAACGACGGCGTGTTCATGCTCGACAGCGAGAGCGCCACCTTGGGTTCGACCGACACCGGCAGCGACGACCGCGCAACGCCGTTTTATCAAAGCTGGTGGTTCTGGACCGGCGTCGGCGTCGGCCTAACCGCCGCGGCCATCGCCCTGCCCTTCGCCCTAGCCGGCGACAACAACGAAACCGGCTGCCCCCCCGGCAACACCTGCGGCGAAGTTATCTTCCTCCGCTTCTAACCAAAGCCCCCACATCAACGCCCTCCCATAAACCGCCCCCACCTCGACGCCTCACAGAGTCGCCCCCCCCCCCATATCGACGCCTCCCACAATCGACGCCCCCAGGCGAGCAAGACCCGGCCACAAGATGCCCACCCGCCCCACGCCCCACGCCAGCAGCCGCGATCACTAACAACAATCTGCCGGCCCACGGGCCGGCACCGCCAGTAACCCCAATCCCCCCCGGACCGAGCGCGCCAGGCCCCAGCGCCAAGGGGCGGAGACGATGGGGGCTGGCCGCGCGCAGTTCGGACCGCACGCTCCGGACTCGACGCTCGGCACGAAGCCCTGCGCCCCACGCCAGACGATCAGCGGACCGTATGCCTGAGCACGGCCAGCCCCCATCGCGCAGCCCCGAGCCACCCACCAGTCCTTCCCCTCCCCCACGCCCAGCCAACCCAAACCCAAGCCGAAGCCCAAGCCCAAGCCCAAGCGAGCCTACCGAGACCTAGTAGCGCGAATCGCCCACAAAAATGTAGCCGCTCTCGGACCCCGCCGGCCCCACGAACCGCGCCGGCATCGTAGCCATCGGCTGCAGCCGAAGCACCGTAAACGGCCGCTTCACAATGCGCCCCTCCCCATCGTAGAAGCCCGCGATCACGATGACGTACGCCTCGCGATCCACCAGGTTTTCGATGTTGGCCGCAACGACGACGCGATTGCCGTCTCGGTACACGTTGCCGTCCTTCACGGCGACCGGTTCGTCGAAGCGAGCGATGCGCGCCCGTCGCACAACGGCGTCGGCCGCCACCGCCGACTCGACAGCCCCCGCGTGGTGCACCAGCGCAAACGTGCGCTGACCGCCGGCGGGAATCCGCAGCGAGTCGGGGTGCAGCTCGCCAACGGCCTTGCCCGCCCCGTCGCGTAGCGCCCCCACCAGCTCGACCTCGACGGGCACCGAAAGCGGGTTGCGAACGTCGACCAGCGCCGTACTTGCGGGCCGCGACTGACCGCGGTAGCCGATTTCCGAGGTGCGCAGCATCAGGCTCGAGGCGTCGACCTCGACGCTACCTCCCGGCAGCGTCCGGACCGAATACGAGCCCGCACTATCGGCGCAGGCCGCCGACAATGCGACGGCAGCCAGCACCAGCGACTTCAAGACGCCGCCAGCGCCGCGTACCGATCGACCATGCTCCGCGCCGCCCTCGACAGCTCGACGCCGGACAGGTCGAAGCCGCTCAGCGACTTCGCCAGCGTGCCCGCCCGCTCCGACGCGGATGCTCGCTTGTCCATGATGACGCGGTACTGGCCCTTGACCTTGCACAGGCCCCCGGGACCGACGACCGAGTTGATAGCCTCGTACTTCACCGCGATCGACAAATGAGCGGCGGCTTTCTCCAGCTCTTCGACGATGGGTTCGAGCTTCATATCTACAACCTACCCGAAGCGCACCGAGGTCGAAAGTCTTCCGACTAGTCGAGCGCTTCTCCATCGAGCGGGACTAGCACGGCAAACGACGCGCCACCAGCCGCCGATTCCCCAACGGATATTCGACCCTTGTGGCGCTCAACGATGTTGCGGACGATCGACAGGCCAAGTCCGGTGCCGTCGCCCGCGCCTTTCGTCGTGAAAAAAGGCTCGAAGATCCGATCTCGTCGTTCGGGCGGAATCCCTTCGCCGTCGTCCTCGACGCGGATTCCCGCACTGCGACCGTTGTCGAAGGTCGTCACCCAAACGTTGCCCGACTCGGCATTCGACGCCGCGTGCACCGCATTGGTGACCAGGTTGATGACCACCTGCTCCAGCTGTCCCGGGACCGCCGAGACCCGGGGCCGTGCCGCCGCCAGCTCGATGTTGAGACGAATGCCGTGGCGAGAAAACAGGTGTTCGCAGAACGAAAGCGACTGCTCGACGATGTCGTTGAGCGCCACCAATCGCTCGTCCGCACCGGTGGGCTTGGCGTACTGCACCAGATCCTTCGCGAACGACATGATGCGGGCGGCTCCGCTGTTGATGCGCTCGATCTTTTCGACGTCGGAGGCGTCGAGGCTGGCCCCTCCGCTGTCGGCGGCCCGCTGGGCTTTCTTCAGCAAAAAGTCGGCGTACACGCTGATGGACGTCAGCGGGTTGTTGAGTTCGTGCACCACCCCGGCCGCCAGCTGGCCGAGGGTCGCGAGCTTTTCGGCTTGAATCACCTGGCTCTGCAGCTCGCGCACCTTCGTCTGATCCTGGCCGACGGCCACGACCGCCTCGACCTTGCCGCGCCGGCTAATGGCCGCAACGCTCCAGACCGTGCGGACGTGATCGCCTCCCTTGGTGGCGAGGCCAACTTCGACCGTGTCGTTGAGTCGGCCCGACAGCGCTCCCAGGAACACCTTGGTGAGTCGCCCCCGATCCTCCCGGGGCAGCCAGTCGCGCAAGTCGGTGCCGAGCAACTCGCTGCGCGAAAACCCGACCAGCCGACACACCGCCTGGTTGCACACGGTGACCCGCCAGTTGCGGTCGATCCCCAAAATGAGCGCGTTGGCGTGCTCGATGAGCGTCGCGTTGTAGTCGCGAAGAGTCATCGTCTCGCGGTGCAGGCGCTCGTTGCGAAGCACGATGGACAGGTGGTTGGCGATGGGCAACACGAGCGGTTCGTCCGACTCGGTCATGTCTGCCCCCAGGGGATACCCGACGTCCAGCGTGCCGTACATCTCCCCGGATGCGACCAGGGGCACCGTAAACCCCGTTGCCACCCCGTGAAAGGGCGAGTCCCAGCGGTCCCGAATGCGAATGCGGGCGCTCGACGCCACCGCGGCCTTCAGACGCGTCTTTTCGATGGCCGTCGGCTTGAGAGTTACCCGCTCGGACTCGACGCCGCTGCGCAGGGCGCCGCCAAATGCCACGGTGATCGCCGGCTCGCCCGTGCGCGGGTCGAACACCCGCACGGCGATCGCGCGCTCGGGGAACAGCTCGGACAACGTCCCGACAAAGCGCTCCGCGATCTCCGACTCGGACATCTCCAGATGGATCTCGCGACCGAGATCGAGCACGGTCGCCAGCAGCTGCTCGGAGGTCGGCAGCGGCAGACTCGCGGCGTCGGCTATGTCGGTGGACTTACGCGGCATCGCACTGGGGGGCTTCGCGGTTGGCCGTGGCGAGGGTCATCTCAGTCCTCGGTTCTCCCGGACGGTCCGGCGGGACGCGGCTCGGCCGAAGCGTCGAGGTCGAGAATGCTGGCCGCACCTACGTACTCCTTCGTTTCGTAGCGAGTGATCCTGCCGATCTTTTTTACGATCTCGGCCATCCGCTCGGCCTCACTTCGGATCACACCGAGGGCGCGGGTTTCGCGAGCGTCCTCCTCCATCCGACGCTCGATGAGCTCGATGTAACCCAGAATCGAAGTAAGTGGCTGATTGAGTTCGTGGGCGGCGGCGCCGGCGAGCTCGGCAACCACGGCCTGTTTTTCGCTCACCATCAGCTTTTCCTGCGCCTGCAGCAGGCGCTGTTCGATGCGAATCCGCTCGCGCAGATCGGAAAAAATCCCCACGGTGGCCACTTCGTCGCCCTCTTCGTAGACGATCGAGGCCGTCATGTTGACCGGCACCAGCTCGCCGTGGGCGGTGAGCAGCTCGCGCCTCGTCTGCTCGAGTCGCCCGATGCCCCCGTACGAACTCGAGCGAAGCATCCGCATGATGTTGCGGGCAACGCCTTCGGGGTACAGCTGCGACACGTGCACCTTGCCGACGATGTCCTCGGCCGCGTAGCCCATGATTCGCTCGGCGCCCTGATTGAACAGCACCACGACGCCGTCGATGTCGCTGGCGACGATGGCGTCGACCGTCGAGTCGATGAGCCGCTCGAGAAAGTCCTTGGTCTTGCGAAGCTCGGTCTCGAGAGAGCGCTCGGCGGTCACGTCGCGAAAAAGCAGAATCGCCGCCTCGTGGGGCGAAAGCACGGTCGACGTGGTGACCGAGACGCAAACGCTCTCTCCCGTCGACGTACCCAGGTCTAGATCGAACGGGTCGAGATTGCGCCCCGCCAGGACGCGGCGCGTGACTTCCCGCAATTGGTCCCGCTGTTCCTCCGGCACGAGGTCGAGCAGCGACGTGCCGAGCAGGCCGTCGCGCGCGAAGCCGGTAATCGCCTCGGCCGCCCGGTTTACGAACAGGACGCCTTCGGTGTGGTCGACGACGAGCACGCCGTCGGATGCGGCGTCGAAATACTCCTTGAGCGTGTCGACGGCGCGCAGCCGACGCTCGTTTTCGTAGCGCTCTCGGGAGATGCGATGGGTCTGTTCCCGCAGGGCCGCGATGACCTTGCCGTCGGCGAGCTGCCCGGCGAGGGCGCCGGCGAACAGGCGGGCGAACGCCAATCGCCGAGGAGTCATGGGAGCCCCCGTCGCCGCGCGCCGATAGAGCAGCGCGCCGAGCGCGCGCTTGTGCCACGTGACCGGAAAGACCGCCAGGCCGCGCACGCCTTTCTTCTTGAGCGCGTCGGCCACCGGCGCGGTCAACGGGTGGTTCCAACCATCGTCGATAAACAACGGCGCGCGCGATTTGATCGCCTCGCGCAATTCTGGATAGGCCTCGATGTCGAGCTTGAACTTCGACAGCGTGCTGTCGTCGGTCGCCGCAATCACGTACGCGGCGTCGCTACCCTCGCTGTGGGCGATGAGCGAGGCGCGCTCGAAGTTCATGATGTCGAGGGACGCGAACAGCGCCGAGCGAAGGCCCTCGGGCAGGTCGCCGGCCAGCGACATGACCTCCTGAATTCGCAGCAACACCGCTTCGCACTCGACGGCCTCGCGGGCAACCGTTGCCTCTCGGGCGGCGCGCAACAGAGCGCGGACGCGGTTGCCGAGCACCGCGGGAAACACCGGTTCGACCAGGACTTCGTCGGCGCCCGCCGCAAGGGCGTTGGCCGCCACCTCGGCCGGCGTCGGCGGGACCACCGCGAGCACGATGCAGCCGGCGAGTTCTGGCCGGCCGCGGGCCTCGGCCACGAGCGAGTCAGCGCCAACCCCGCTAGCGACGACGACCAGGTCGGGCGCCGGTTCGTCGGCCACGGGAAGGTCGGCACAGACCAGAGCCCCGCGCAGGCCCGCCTCTTCGAGAGCCTTCGCGACCGACGATCGACGGTCTTGCCCGCCGCCGACGACTACGATGCGGGCCTGATTCACCGGGCGGAATGTACCACGGGGGCAAAGCGGCTAACTGCGGTTCGCACGGTGCCAGGCGGCCACGGCGGCAGCGTAAACCCGCTTGAGCGCAACACCTTTTTCCAGGGCCACAGCCCGGCACGCCTCGTACTCGGGCGCCGCGTTGACGGCCCGGCCGGCCAGCAGGGCAACCTTGACCGGCAACGGACCGAACTCGGTCTCCACGGTTTCGACCTGCCGCTCGAGGACCCGGCGGGTCACGCGGTCGAAGCGTACCCCGATGGTCGTAGTCTCGCGCAGCAGCACGCCGGCCACTTCGTCGGCGATGGCGGCCGGCGCGAGCGCCGACACCATGAGGGCCGGGCGCGACTTTTTCATCGATATCGGCGTCCACCAAACGTCGACGGCACCCGCGGCGAACGCCTGCTCGGCTGCGTGGGCGCATAGCTCCGGGCTCATGTCGTCGATATTGGCCTCGATGCGCACGAGATCGCCCGCCTGGGTCTCGAGCAGACGCCCGGCCGTGACCCGCAGGACGTTGGGCCGGTCGGCGAGATCGAGATTGCCGGCGCCGTACCCGACCACGAGCGGCACCATCGGCGGGGCCGGCGTCCACTGGGTGACCGTGGCGGCGAGGATGGCGGCGCCGGTGGGCGTGCACAGCTCTCGGGCGACGCCGCCGTCGACCATCACGCCGCCGGCCTCGGCGAGAATCTCCAGCGCTGCCGGCGCGGGCACCGGCAGCACTCCGTGGGCGCACTTGACGGTACCGTGACCCATCGCGACCGAAACCGCACTGGCGGAACTAGGCGCGAGCCAGGCTAGCGCCGCCGCCGTGCCGACGATGTCGACGATCGAGTCGATGGCCCCGACCTCGTGAAAGGCGACGTCGTCGACCGACGTGTCGTGCATGTGGGCCTCGGCCCGTGCGACGCGGTCGAACATGTCGTACGCGCGGGCGACGGTCGCGTCGTCCAGCCCGGCGCCGTCGATGAGCTTTTTGATGTCCCGGTAGGTCCGGTGCGCATGACCGTGGTCGTGCGAATGACCGTGGTCGTGCGAGTGACCGTGGTCGTGCGAATGACCGTGGCCGTGCGAGTGACTGTGGTCGTGCGAGTGACCGTGGCCGTGCGAGTGAACGTGGTCGTGCGAATGACCGTCGCCGCCGTCCGAGTGCGCGTGGTCATGATGCCCGTGCCCGTCGGGGTTCGGGTCCGGCTCGTCTAGCCGAACCTGCACGTCGGTCGCACGCACGCTGCCCTTTTTGATCACCTTGACCGCGATGCGGTCGTCGCCAATGCCCAGCCGGGCGATGACGTCGACGACCACGTCGACCGGCACGCCGAGGTCGAACAGCGCGCCCAGCGTCATGTCGCCGGCAATGCCGCTGGCACAGTCGAAGTGCAGGTGTGCGCCGCGAATATCGCTCACGGTGGAGTTATATCGCCTTCTTGTCCACGCGCAGGCGCACGGACTCGACATTCCGATCGGTCGCAGCCACCACCGTCACGACGATTCCGTCCAGGCGAATGGACGACCCGGCCCGGGGAATGCGCTTGAGTCGCGCGAGTACCAGACCGCCAACGGACTCGTAGTCCTCGGGATCGACCGGCAGGTCGAGTCCCAGCTCTTCGTTGACGCGCTCTACCGAGGTTCGCGCTGCAATCCACCACTGGTTGGGCGACTCTTGCCGAATCGCCTCCTCGTCCTCGTCGTACTCGTCGTCGATCTCCCCGACGATTTCTTCGAGGATGTCCTCGATAGACACGATACCGGTGGCGCCGCCGTACTCATCGACCACGATGGCCATCTGGTTGCCCGTGCCCTGGAGCTCGACAAGCAGGTCGGAGGCGACCTTGGACTCGGGTACGTAGTTGGCGGGCCGAGCGATCTCCGACACCGGCTTGTCGCGTCCGGCGGCGCCGGCGCGCAGCACGTCGAAGGCGTGCACGATACCGACGATGTTGTCGACGCGGTCACGGTAGATCGGGATGCGCGTGTGCTGTTTGTCGGCCACTTCGACCGCGGCCTCCCCGACGGTGGCGGTCTCAGGAAGAGCCACGACCTCCGACAGCGACACCATGGTGTCCTCGACCGTGCGGTCCGACATCTCGAGGACGTTGGCGATCATCTCTCGCTCGTCCTCGCTGATTTCGGACTCGCCGGTGCTTTCACTTTCGATGAGCAGCGCGAGTTCATCGCGAGTGACGAACGCCCGCCCCCGCTCGGTGCCGAGAAAGTGCGTCATGCCCGTCGCGAAACCGCTCATCAGCCACACCAGTGGCCGAACCAGAGCGGACATGATCTTCATGGGCCGCGCAATGCGGGTGACCCACGCGTCCGCGTTGTGCTGAAACAGCGTTTTGGGCACCGTTTCGCCGAGAATCAGCGTGAACGGCGTCACGGTAACGACCGCGACCAGCTCTCCCGTCTGCATCTCGTGGGTCAGCAGCGTCAGGGTCATCACGACCGAAAACGTGACGGCCGCGAGGTTGGTGCCGATGAGCGTGGTCGCCAGAAACTGCTGCGGCCTGCGCAGAAAGTCTTCGATGATGGCGGCGCTCGCGTCGCCGGCGCTCGCCTTTTTTCGCAAGAGCGCCCGGTTGGCCGAAACGATCGCGATCTCGGAGCCGGAAAAAAAGCCCTGCACCGCGACGCACACGAAGCCCACCGCAATCGCCACCCACCACTCGATCACGGCGCGTCGCCTCCCGCCACCGCGTCGTTGGCCGCCTCGGCCTCGACCTCGACCAGCGACGCCAGCCCGGCGTTGGTTCGCGCCCGGGCGCGGACCTCTTTTTCGTCGCGAATCGGACCGAACAGCTCTTCGAGCAGGTCCTCCATCGTGACCAGCCCGAGAAACTGGCCGTATTCATCGACCACCACGGCCATGTGGGTCCGGCGGTCTTTGAACAAGCCAAACAGCCGCTCGAGCTTCATCGACCGCGGTACGTACAGCGGCGTATGCAGCAGGTCGGCAATGCGTCTGGACGAGTCCTGGCCGGTGCCGACCAGCACCAGGTCCTTGGCGAAAAGCACCCCGAGAATGTCGTCGCGGTTTTGCTGATACACCGGAACGCGCGAGTACCCGCGCTGGGACACCTCGGCCACCATGCGAGCCACCGGCATCTTGCTGCTCAGCATGAACGCCTTGTCGCGCCCAACCATCACCTGGCTCACGCGCTTGTCGCCGAACTCGAACACGCGGTGAATGAGTCGCCGCTCGCGGGCGTCGATTTCGCCCTCGGCGTTGCCGGCGTCGACCAGAGTGCGAAACTCGTCCTCGCCCATGGCCCGCGACGGGCCCGGCTGCCGCGAATCGACGCCGAACGCGCGAATCAACGCCCCCGAGATAGTGTTCACGACCCAGTACAAAGGGGTGATCAGGACACCGAAGACCCACAGCGGGCGGGCCGACATGCGGGACCATCCGGGAGCCGTTTTGATGGCAATGGTCTTGGGCGTAATCTCACCGACGAGGAGCAAGATCGGCAGAGTGATCGCCGTGGTGAGCAGCGCGATGCTCAGCTCGGGCTGGCCCTCGAACAGCTGTTGGCCGACGCCCGCCATCACGGCCGACAGCGATACGTTGGCGGTCTCGTTGCCGAGCAAAACGGTGGCGATGAGTCGCCGTGGATGCGCGACCAACCGGGTGACCAGCTTGTCGGCGCCGCGCTCGGACCTGGCCATGCGCTGGCGCTCGGCACGGCGCAGCGAAAACATCGCCACCTCGGTTCCCGAAAAAAAGGCAGACGCGACGACGAGCAGCCCAACCACGAGCAGCGAGGACGCCAGCTCGGCTAAGGAGGGGTCCATGGCGCTAGCTCTCTTGCCCCGGGCCCGCGGTGCCCGCGGCACCTGGCTGCACCGACGGTAGAGTCACCGTGAAGGCACTGCCCTCCCCGAGGGCGCTGTCGACCCAGACTTCTCCGCCGTGGGCCTCGGCGTAACTCTTGACCAGCGTCAGCCCGAGGCCGGTGCCGCCGTATTCGCGAGTCGACGACGAGTCGACCTGAAAGAAGGGCTCGAAGATATGCGCCAGCTTCTCCGGCGCGATACCGATGCCGCCATCTCGGACCGTCAGCCGGACACCGAGGGCCGTACCCGACGCGGCGCCAAATTTGGCCATGTCTTCGTGGTGCCGCATGGGTCCGACGTCGGCCAGGACCTCGACCTGACCGCCGCGCGGCGAAAACTTGATCGCGTTGGTCACCAGATGAGAGACGATTTGATACAGCTTCTGCGGGTCGCCGTAAACCTTCGGCAGCGCCCCGTTGACGTTGTCCGACAGCGACACGCCCGACTTGTCCGCCGCCGCGCCCTGAGCCTCGAAAACGCGGCCCACCACATCGGAAAGGTCGAGAGGCTCCTGGCGAATGCGCAGCGAGCCGCTCTCGATCATCGACACGTCGAGAATGCCGGTAATGATCTGGAGCAGCTGATCGGCCTTGGCCAGAATGGTCTTCAAGTAGTCGACCTGCTCGTCGTTGAGCGGCCCGGCCAGGCCCTCGATGAGCATCTCGGAGTAGCCGATGACACTGGTGAGCGGCGTGCGCAGCTCGTGGGAGACGGTGGCCAAAAACGCCGACTTTATCTGGTCGACTTCCTGAAGCTTTTCGACCGCGGCCGCCAGGCGCTGGTTCTTCTCCTCGAGCTGAGCGAACGCGTCGGCCATCGCTCCCTCGTGCACCGCCGACGTCAACAGACGGGCGTGGGCCGAGTGAATCAATGAACAGCACACACCCGCCAGGCTGCTCGCAATCGCGGCCGCGCGCTCATCACTTAGTTCCGAGAGCTGGTACGGGCCGACCGAGACGTCACCGATTTCGTCGGCGTTGTGCACAATGGGTCGGCTGATGTAGCGCGCCGTGCCCGAGGCGTTGCTCGCTTCGCCGACGGCGACCGACAGGCGCCCGGAGCGGTCGGTAATAGCGATGCCCACGCCGTGCAGATTGGCGTAGTTGTTCGCTATCTCCTCGAGGTCTTGCTCGGTGACCAGCTCAGACAGCGAAACAGGCTGGTCGATCGCCGACTGGCGACTCACCGAGCCAGTCTACCACCGCAAACGCGCCGCGAAAGCCCCTGTCAAACCTTTAGATTTCAGACATCTAGGGGCCAACCGCCCCCAGATGCTGACGCACCGACCGCATGAAGTCGGCCTTCTCGAGGCCAAATCCCGCCGCGAGCCCGATGTCGTCGTCGAGGGCGTGCCACGTATCGTGCAGAAGCTGCAACAGTGTGTCGAATACCCCGCGGCCGTCGAGAGCGCACGCGGGAATGACCGGCTCGCTGCCGGCTGCCGCGAGGGCGCCGATCTCGTCTTCGGACAGCGCGTCGGGCAGGTCTTGTTTGTTGTACTGAATGACGATCGGCATGCGCTGCCGGTCGAGCCCGAGGGCATCCACGTTCTTGACCATCTCGGCGTAGGACTGGTTGTTGGACGCGACGGCGTCCCGCTGCGAGTCCGCGATGAAGGCAATGCCGTCGGCCCCGCGCAAGACCACGCGCCGGGTCGCGTCGTGCAGCGGCTGCCCCGGCACCGTGTACACCTTGACGCGAAACGACAGCTTGCTGGTGCGAAAGAAGATCGGCAGCAGATCGAAGAACAGCGTCCGATCGTCTTTGGTGTCGAGCATCATCAAGCGGCCACGCGAGTCCTTTTCGACCTGGGCGTGCAGCCACTTGAGGTTGGTGGTTTTTCCCGACAGGGGCGGCCCGTAGTAGACGAGCTTGAGGGTCAGCTGCCGCTCCTGAAAGTCTACCTGGGCCATGGTCAGTACTCCCCGGGGGCGCCGCCGCCGGACAACAGCGCGTACGCCATTCCCGCGGCGATAATGACGATGAGCACGGCCATCATGACGGACACGCGCTTGAACGGCTCGTCGTGCTCGTCTTCTTTGTACTTGGCCGCCTGCGCCGCGGTAAGGATCGCCGCCTCGGCCCGGCGCGCGATGTCCTGCAGGCGTTGCTCCGCGATGGGGTCGTCGCCTTTTTCGCGCGCCGCGGTTCGATAACAGCGCGCCATGTACGGAAAGGCCTGGGCCGCCAGGCCCGCCTCGAGAAATCGCTCGTGCGCCGTCTCATCGTCCCACCGCTCCAAAACCGCGGTCCACTGGGCGGCCAGTCCCGGCGGCACGCTGGCGCCGGCGTCGGCGGCAAAGCTCGCGAACCGATCGCGCGCCAGTCCGCAGCGAGGGCACGCGCTGGCGGCAGCGGGCACGCTGGTTCCGCACTTCGGGCACTCGACTGGCTCGTTGGCGGGCTGGTTCACGGCAGCTGTTCGCGCAATGGCACCGGGGTGAAGATGAGGACGAAGACGACCGCGACCAAGAATACCAGCCATCGACGACCCGTTGTGAGCTCGCCGGCACCAACGGGTGGGTGATAGATGCCCCCCGAGAGACGCCGCATTCCCAGTAGCAGCAGCGCCCACACGAACCAGGACAGCGACGACTGGAGCCCGTACAGCGCCGCCTCCGACCACGCCAACCCGTGGTCTCGGGCATCCACGGTCAGCCAGACGCTGACGGCGGCGCCGACGGCTAGCAGCACGCGGTGCAGCGCGCCAGAGAGCCGGTTGTGACGCTCGGAGCCAAAGAACGCGCAGGCGACGTGACCGCCGTCGAGCTGCCCGATGGGGATGAGGTTGATCATGGTGATGAGCAACCCGATCCAGGCGGCGAAGGCAACCGGGTGCAGCTGCACGTCGAGGCCGTTCGCGGCGGGCAAGTACTGGCCTTTGACCAGGTACTTGAGGGCGAGATAGAGCAGCGAGTTGCCCTCGAGGACCGAGTCGGGGTCGTTCGACACCGCGACGTCGGACAGCGACAAACCGTAGACCAGCAACGGGATGGCCACCGCGAGTCCCGCCAGCGGCCCCGCGGCTCCCACGTCGAGGAGTTTGTTGCGGTCGGCGATGGGCTTTTCCATCTGAATGACGGCGCCCAGCGTGCCGGGAAACAGCGGCAGCGGAATGAAATACGGCAACGACGCGGGAACGCCATGGCGGCGCGCCACGACGAAGTGCCCCGCCTCGTGGCTGATCAGGATCAGCATCAAGGTCGCGGAGAACGGCAGGCCGCCCAGCCACCACGTGGTAGCGCACGTGGCTACGAGAAGCAGCGCGTGCGTGCGATAGCTCGGCGCCGGAGCCGACGGCTCAGTATGGGTCGACGACGAACTGTCCACTTTCCACTTGCAGGAGTAACACGTCGCGCTCGATGGCGCCGTCCGGGGCGACGCGAACTGCCCCGCAGGCCCCGTCCCGCACGGCCGCGGCCGCCAGAGCGCGGCGCAGGGCCGCGCGCGGGTCGCCCCGCCGCGGATCGACCCGCCGTCGGGCGACGAGCAGCAGCTGAGCGGCGTCGAAAGCCTGGGCGGCCGCCGCGCTCGGCTCTCGCCCCGTGACCGCGGCGAAGCGTTCGGCGAACTCCGCGGCCGCGCCGCTGGCGTAACCCTCGGTCGGGCTTCCGCCCCACACGTCGACGAACAGCGCGCCCTCCACCACTTTGCCGCCGCGGGCAAACAGTCCCGGGTGGTGCCAGCCGGACGAGCCGAGAAGCTGCACCAGCTGGGGGATTCGACCGCCGTGCTTCTTGCGCAGCGTATCCAGGTCGGGGGCACCGGCGTGGCGCAGCTCGACGTTGAAGAACGGCAGGTACGCAACCGCCAGCGCCGCGCGACGGTAGTCATCGGGCACGAACAGCGCGTCGAACGTCACCTCCGGCGAATACGTGGCGTAGCCATCGCGACGCTTGTCGAACTTGCGCAAATGCGCCCGCAAGCGCGCGTTGCGCGCCGGGTCGAGCCCCAAAAAACCCCGCATATCGGGCTCCAGGTCGGTACCGCTGGGGTCGTAGGACGCCACCGCGGTGACCCGGCGGCCACGCTCCTTTACGCGGTCGGCGAACGCGGCCGCCTGGACCGCCCCCACCTCGTCCCGCGGGGCGAGCACCGCGAACGAATCGAACCCGCGGTCCATGGCCGCGTCCGCCGTGGCCCGCGCAAGTTGCCGCCCCGACGTCCACAGTCGGAACACGCCTGCCTCGGCGGCCGGGTCGGCGTCCGCGCTGAGCAGCGCGATGGTCGCGCCGAGCTCGGCGGCGCGGGACGCGGCGGCCGCGCTCTCGGCAACGCCGACGGGACCGAGCAAGGCCACCGCCCGGTGTCGGTACACGGCCTCGTCGACCGCGGCAATCGCCCCGGCCGGATCGCCGCCCGTGTCGATGAAGACCAGCTTGGCGGCGGCGTCAGCCCTGGCGGCCAGCTCAATCGCCGCCCGCAGCTCGGCGCCCACCGGTGCGAAACGGCCCCGCAAAGGCAGCAGGACCGCCACCTTGGCCGGGTCGGCGCCTCGGCGCCGGCGGATTTCGTCGGCGGTTTCGCCGGCTCGCGCACCGTATACCGGGTGAGCCTCGAGCGGGCCCAGCAAGCGCAAAGCGACGTCGTCGCGCCCGGCGTGGCGGGCCAGCAGTGCGCGCCGCAGGGCGACGGCCCCGGCGGGAACCCGGGCCGGGTCGAGCGCATCGGCGACCCGCTCGAGCTGTTCGCGAGTCAGCCGGTCGACCGCGGCCTCCAGCTCGTCCCGCGCGACGGGAAGCTCGGCGCCGAGCGCCGCGAGCCGGTTGGCGTAGACCACAACCGCCAGGGAGTCGCCGGCGGCGCGCGCCGAGTTGAGCCGGTCGGCCGCATCGTCGGCGTCTGCGACGTCGAAGTCGGCGGCGCCTGCCTCACCCGGCTGCCCGTCCGAGCCATCCGCGGACGGGCCGCCGCGGTAGTGGGACTCGCCCACCGGCGGGCCCGCCGGCGGCGCCGGCGCCGCGGAGCCGCACGCGCCAGCGACGGCGAACATCACGGCCAGGGCACCGGCCCTCATTCGTTGAAGAGCGAGCGCAGCTGGTCGACGAACGTGCGCTTTTGCGGGTGGGCAATCGAGTTGCCGGTTTCGTGGGCAAACTGCTCGAGCAGCTGGCGCTGGCTCTGGGTCAGGCCCGTCGGCGTTTCGACCACGACCCGGACCAGCTGATCGCCGCGAGGGCCGCCCTTGGTGTGGCCGCGCGGAATGCCCTTCGACTTGAGTCGAAACACCCGATGCGACTGGGTTCCCTCGGGAATGCGCATCTTGACCTTGCCCTCCAGGGTCGGCACCTCGATGACCGCCCCCAGCGCCGCCTGAGCAAAGCTGATGGGAACCTCGCACCAAACGTCACTGCCTTCGCGCGAGAAAACCGGGTGCTGCTTGACGCGAACGATCACGTTCAGGTCGCCGGGCGACCCACCGGCGGTACCGGGCTCGCCTTCGCCCGCCAGCCGACGCACGGCGCCGCTTTTGGTACCCGGCGGAACCGTCACGGTAAAGGTCCGCTTGCGGTCCGGGCGGTCCGGGCGATCGGGGTCGCGGGGATCCGGAACCTCGATGGTCTTCTGACACCCCAGCGCCGCCTCGGCAAAGGTCACTTCGAGGGTGTAGCGCAGGTCTCGCCCGCGCTTCTTTTGGCGACGCCGCCGCAAGATATCGCCGATGATGTCATCGACGGCGTCGACGACGGCGCCGAAGCCCTGGGGCGCAGGCCCCTTGCGACCGTCGACGCCGGCGTGCCCCCATCGATCGTAGCGCGTGCGCGCTTTGTCGTCCGAGAGCACCGCGTAGGCCTCGTTGGCTTCTTTGAAGCGCTCTTCCGCCGCCAGGTCGTCCGGGTTCTTGTCCGGGTGGTACTTCATGGCGATCGCGCGGAAGGCGCGCTTGATCTCGGTCTGATCCGCGTTGCGGTCAATGCCGAGCACTTCGTAGTAGTCGCGCTTTTTGGCCACGGTAACCTCAGCCGGGAACGGGTCAGGCCTCGCTCAGCGCCCCGCCGCCACCACCGGACGGAGGCTCTTCGTCCGGCGGCGCCTCGCCCTCGGCGTATTCGCCGTCGTCGGCGCCCTCGTAGAGAATCTCGCCGATTCGCTGGGCCGACATTTCGAGCCGCTCGATGGCGTCGCGAACCTGTTCGAGAGTGCCGAGCTCGATGGCGTTGCGGCAGTCGGCGAGGTCGCCCTCGAGAGCCGCCCGCTCCTCTTCACCCAGGACATCGCCGAACTCCTGCAGCGCCCGCTCCGACGTGTAGAGCAGCGACTCGCCCTGGTTGCGCGCGTCGGCGAGATCGCGGCGCTCGGCGTCGCTCGCCGCCGACTCTTCGGCCTCGTCGATGATGCGGTCGATGTCGTTCTCCGACAGGCCGCTGGTTGGCACAACGTTGACCGACTGCTCCTTGCCGGTGCCCAGGTCCTTGGCGGTGACGTTGAGAATGCCGTCGGCGTTGATGTCGAAGGCAACCTCGATGCGCGGCACGCCGCGGGGCGCCGGCGGAATACCGACCAGCTGAAAGTACGCCAAAGACTTGTTGTCCTCGGCCATCTGGCGCTCGCCCTGCAGCACGTGCACGTTGACGAACGGCTGGTTGTCGACCGCGGTCGAAAAGATCTCCGTCTTGCGCGTCGGGACCGTGGTGTTGCGCTCGATGAGCGCGGTGAACACGCCACCGGCGGTCTCGACACCGAGCGAAAGCGGCGTGACGTCGAGGAGGAGAATTTCCTGAACCTCGCCGGTGAGCACGCCGCCCTGGATCGCCGCGCCGATGGCCACGACTTCATCCGGGTTGACGCCCCGGTGGGGCGGCCGACCGAAGAACTCGGTGACCAGCTGCTGCACCCGCGGCATACGCGTCTGGCCGCCGACCAGAATCACCTCGTCAATGTCGCCCACCAACAGCCCGGCGTCCGCAAGCGCCTGCTTGCAAGGCTCGAGCGAACGCGCGATGAGCGGCTCGGTCATTTGCTCGAGTTCCTCTCGAGTGATGTGCGCCTGCAGGTGCTTGGGCCCCGATTCGTCGGCGGCCAAGAACGGCAGGTTGACGTCGGTTTCGTTGGCGCTCGAAAGCTCGTGCTTGGCCTTCTCCGCGGCTTCCTTGAGGCGCTGCAAGGCCATCTTGTCTTCGCGCAGACTGGCCCCGCCGTTTTCCTCGGAGAACTTATTGAGAAGGTAGTCGACGATCTGGTTGTCGAAGTCTTCGCCCCCGAGGAACGTGTCGCCGCTGGTCGCCTTGACCTGGAACACGCCGTTGGCGAGTTCGAGAATCGAAATATCGAAGGTGCCGCCGCCGAGGTCGTACACCGCGATCCGCTGGGCGGCGGCCGTGGCCTGTCCGTACGCGAGCGCCGCCGCGGTCGGCTCGTTGATGATGCGCAACACGTCGAGCCCAGCGATTCGACCCGCGTCCTTGGTGGCCTGCCGCTGGGCGTCGTCGAAGTACGCGGGAACCGTGATGACCGCTTCGCTGACCGCTTCGCCCAGGAAGTCCTCGGCGGTTTGCTTCATCTTGGCCAGGACCATGGCCGAGACTTCCGGCGGCGAGTAGCGCCGGCCCATGGCCTCCACGTGGGCGTCACCGTTTTCCGCAGCGACCACGGAAAACGGCATCAGCTCCTTCGAACGAGCGACCTCCACGTCGTCGCTCTTTCGGCCCATGAGGCGCTTGACCGCAAAAACCGTGTTCGTGGCGTTGGTGACCGCCTGCCGCTTCGCGATCTGACCGACGAGCCGCTCGCCGCCCTCGGCGAAACCAACCACCGACGGGGTCGTGCGAGAGCCCTCGGCGTTGGCGATGACCGTGGCCTGTTCGCCGTCCATGACCGCCACGCACGAGTTGGTCGTGCCGAGGTCGATGCCGATGACGCGCCCCACGCGTTACGCCTTCGCCCCCGGGTCGTCGCCGCCGTCGTCCGCGTCGGTCGCGTCCGCCGATGCGTCACCGGCCGTGGGCGGCGTCGAATCGCCATCGGTCGCGGCCGCGGCTTCTACCTCGTCGGCCGGCGCGGCCGCTTCCGGCGGCGCTTCGGCTTCGGCTTCGGCGGCCGCGGCTTCCTCGGCCGCTTCGGCGGCGGGCGCCGGGGGCGGAGCCCCGGTCGCGACGACGACCATGGACGGCCGCAGCAAACGCGAGCCGATGGTGTAGCCCTTTTGCATGACGCTCACGACGGTTCCCGCTGGCGCTTCGGCCGTGGCCGGTGCCTGGGCGATCGCGTCGTGCACGTTGGGGTCGAACGGCTTGCCCTGGGCGTCGACGAGTTTGACGTCGAAGCGTTCCAACGCCTGGCTAAACTGGCGAAGCACCAGCTCGACCCCCTCAATGATTTGCGCGCCGGCCTTGGCCGGGTCCTCGGTTTGCTGCGAGTGCTCAACCGCTCGGTCGAGGTTATCGACCACCGGCAGCATCTCCTTTAGCACCTTGCTGCGCGCTTCGATCTTGCTGTCTTCGACTTCCTTGCGCGACCGCCGGCGAACGTTTTCGAGATCCGCCGCCGACCGCAGCAAGCGGTCGTGCAGATCCTTCTTTTCTTTTTCGAGCTGCTGGCGCTGCTCGTCGGCCGCGACCAGCTTTGCCTCGAGCGCCGCCACGATGGCTTCGACCGCGCTTGCGCCGCCACCCGGCGGCTCGACCTCGACGGCAATGCCGGCTTCGCTGTCGTCGTCGTCATCGTCGACTTCGACTGGAAACTCGTCGCTGTCGTCGAGCCCATCGGCCTGGGTGTCGCCGGCGTCGATGGCGGTCGCCTCCGTCGTCGTCGCGTCCACCGGTGGCGCGTCAGCGGCGGGCGGCGATTCGCCGGCCGCCGGCACTCCCGGGCCGGCCCCGGATTCCTGCTTTTCACTCATCCCGGCCTCGACTCTACAAGAGAAATCGGGGGTTTCAAACGGATGCGGGCAGGCAACGACGCGATCAGGGCTCGCTCAGCAGCTTGTTGAGCACGTCGGCCGTAAAGTCGACGACGGAGATGACTTTGCCGTAGTTCATGCGCATCGGCCCCACCACGGCGATCGCCCCCAGCGGGCTGTCATCGGGCCCGTAGGAGTGGGTCACGATCGAAGAATCACCGAACGCCGCCATGGCCGTCTCGGCGCCAACGAACACCCGCACGCCGTCCGCGTCCGCGGTGCGGTCGAGCAAAGAGGCGAGAGTCCGCCGGTCTTCAAGGGTTTGCAGGAGCTCGCGCATGCGCTCGAGGGCGTCGGGGTCGCTCGCCTTTTCCAGGGCTACCAGGTTGGCGCCCCCGGTGACGATGACCTCCCGCCCCTCGCCGCGATCGCCAGAAACGGCCGCTTCACCGAGGCGCAGGGCCTCTTCGGCCAGAGCGTCGTACTTGGTGCGCTGGGCGCCGAGTTCCTCAGCGACCCGCGCCTGGACCTCGGACAGGGTGAGGCCCTCGAGCAAGCTGCCCAGATAGTTGTGAATTCGCTCCAGGCGGTGGGCCTCGACGGGCTCTTCCAGGCGAATGAGCTTGTTCTCCACCCGGTCGTCGGAGGTAACCAGGACGGCGAGCAGCTGGCCGTTGGCCAGCGGCACGAACTCGAGATGCTTGAGCCGCGATCGCTCGCGCGACGGCAGGCGCACGATGCCGACGTGGTGGGTAATCTCCGACAGCATGCGCGACGCCTCGACCATCGCGTCTTCCGGGTTGTCGACATCGCCGAAACGCCCGCGAATGGCCTCTTTTTCCCGCGCCGACAGGCCGCGAACCTTGAGCAGCGAGTCGAGAAAGAAGCGCAGGCCCGCCTGGGTGGGCACGCGCCCCGCCGACGTGTGCGGCTGGCCCAGCATGCCCGCCTCTTCGAGATCCGACATGACGTTGCGCACCGACGCCGGCGACAAATCGATCTCGGGCCGACGCGTCACCGTGCGCGAGCCGACCGCGCTGCCGGACTGAAGGTACTCGGCGACGATTGCGTGGAGGATCTTGCGCGCCCTGGGTGTGAGCTCGGACATGGCGGGTTGCGGAGGTACTAGTGTACCGCTACTCCGTGACGACACCAGGCGCGGGGGCCATCGCGACGCGGCGCGCGATCAGGTCGTTGTAAAGAAAACCGCGAATTGTGGGCCGAACTCGGCCATCTCGGCTGTCGACAAGGCCATCGGCGACGAGCCGTTCGAGCAAGTCGCCCCGCCCGGCGAACGCCTCGGAGGGCGCGCCGTCGCTGGCCCGCATCGCCAGCCAGAGCCGCTCTTCGGCCAGCTGCCTGGGCGAGCTCGACAACACCTCCGCCACGCGATCGCCCCCCGACGACGACAGGTAGCTGGCGGCCGAGCGAACGTTGGTCAATCGCTCGCCGCCACCGTCATCCGTGCGCCGAAACGACGCCGCGCCGTTGCCCAGGCCGAGAAACTCGTCGCCACTCCAGTACAGCGAATTGTGGACCGCGCGACAGCCGGGGCGGGCGTACGAAGACACCTCGTAGTGCTCGTAGCCGCGCGCGGCTAGCTCCGCGTCGGCGCCGAGGTACAGCGCGGCCAGCTCATCGTCCTCGAGCGGTACCAGCTCGCCGCGCCGCGCCGCCGCGCCAAAGGGAGTGCGTTCTTCGATGGTGAGCTCGTAGACCGACAGGTGGTCGGGCGCGAGGTCGGCTGCGCGAGCCACGCTGCTCTGGCCGTGGCCGCCGGCCGGCGTTCCCAAAATGACGTCGAGCGAAATGCGCTCGACCCCGGCCGCGCGAGCGGCCTCCACGGCGGCGGCGCCGTCGCCAAAGCGATGGTCGCGCCCGAGCGTAACCAGCTCGGCGGGTTCGAACGACTGCACTCCGATCGAGAGTCGATTGACACCAGCGCCGAGCCAGGCTCCCAACGCCTCGGGCCGGCAGTCGGTGGGGTTGACCTCCAGGGTAATCTCGCGCAGGTCGCCGCCGTCGAAGCGCTCGCGCACGCCGCCGATGACCGACGCGATGCAGTCGGGTTGCCACAGGCCCGGCGTACCCCCGCCGAAGTAAATCGACACCGGACGGCGATCGGCGAACGAGTCGGCTCGTTCGTCGAGCTCGGCGAGCACCGCGTCCCGGTAGCGCTCGTGGGGCACTTCATCCATCGGCGCGATGGCAATGGCGAAATCGCAGTACGGACAGCGCTTGCGGCACCAGGGAAAGTGCACGTACACCCCCAGCGGCCGTTCGACTGCCCGCACCGCTTCCGCCTGCGCCAACGCGGACGGGCCCTATTTCTGGAAGACCAGCGGGAACTTGCTGCTGAAGACTTCGGGCGACTTGCGGAAACGCCAGCGTCGGATTCGCGTCATCAGGCACTGGCCCAGGGGCGTCTTCGACGCCGCCGACAGCCGAACGTTGGTCACGACGCCCGAGGGCGCGACGGTAATGAACACGTAGGTCTTGGCGATGTCGAGCAGCGGGTCTTTTTTGAGAGCCTGCTCGTAGCACCACTGCACGGCCAGGCGGTTCTCCCGGTAGACCTTCATGATCTCGTCGGCCGACAGCGGCTTGCTCGGGTCGTCGGCGCCGAAGTCGGTGACGTCGTCTTTGCTAAACGGGTCGTAGGCGCGACCGGTCTTTGCGGTCGTGGACGGTGTCTGTGTACCGGTCGTGGACGGTCGCGTGTTGCGCGGCCGGGTCGGTCGCGACGCCGGCCGCCCCGACGACGGCTGATCGGCCGGAGCCGCCGGCTGCGCAGCCGCCCGGCGACGGGGCTCGAGCGAGATACCGAGGTTTTCGTTGCCGACGCGCGACCGGCGAATTCGCATCTCGCCGGCACTGTCGCCGCCCATGTTGACGATGAGCAGAATGGCGCCGACGACCACGATGGTACCGGCCGATGCCAGCAGGGCCCACATGGGTACGCCCCGCCGCGACCGACTGGGCGGCTCGAGAACCGGCTGCCCGCCGGTGTGGGCCTGGTCGCCGAGTGGGACCACCGTCGGCAGACCGCCGGTGACGCGGCTGACCGTGGCAAAGCCGCCGCTGCCGGTGCCGACCTGATCGGGGGCGTCGTCGTCGCCCATGCCCGGCAGGCTCGAGTCGGCCCGCGCCGATGCGGCTTCCTCGCGCTCGCGCATGGCGTCCATCAGCATCGGGAGCTTGACGACCCGCGAGGCCTCGCCGACATCGAAGTCGAAATCGTCGTCGTCGTCGAACGCGCTCGAACCGTTGGCTCCGCCACCGCTGGGCGACCGCGCCGCGCTGCTGAACGCATCGTCGGGCGCGGGCTGTTCGGCTTCGAGCGCCGCCATGGTGGCGGCGAACAGAGGCCGGGGTGTTTCCTCGGCGCCGGGCACCAGGGCCTGCTGGCTGGCCGTGGCCATGGCGGTCGGAGCCCGGGGGTCGACCGGGTCGGCGCGCAGCGTTCGGAAGTGGCTGACCTTTTCGACGGGGAGCCAGTCGTCGAACCCCTCGCACCAGCAGTACAGCTCGTCGTCGGGCCGTCGGTCGGAAACCCACTGCTTGGCTTCGTCGAGGGTGAAGGGCCCCTCCTGGTCTCCGTCGAGCGAGACGTACCACTCTTCTTCAAGATGGTCCGGCAGATGCTCCGGCAGCGGTTCGACCTTGGAAGCCGCCGCCGGGCTCTCGGCCGGTCCGCTCGTGAACGAGACGTTGGACCCGGGCCGCGCCGAGCTCGTCGGCCTCGGCATCGGCGGCGGGGTTCGCTCACGCACAACCGATGGCTCCCGCGCCGCGGCTTGCCGACGCTCGGACGCGAGCTTCGCCTCGGCGATCGCCGCGCTCGGGTCGTCGTTGATCACCGTGGCGTCGTCATCGAAGCCGCCGAGGTTCGCACCGCTGGGCCGCAGGTCGGCCGCCGGTGCCGCGGCTGCCGGCGGCGAGGACGACATCGCGCGCTCGAACGCCTTTTCCAGGGTGGGTCGCGGGGCGCTCGGATTCGCGGGTCGGTCGGCGCCGGGCTTTGGTGCGGCCGCACCTTTGCCCGAGCCCGCGCTGTCCATGCCCTCACGGACGGTGATCACCGCCGAGCAGTTCTTGCAGCGGATCTTTAAGATCTTGCCGCGGACGCGCTCGTCGGCGATCGAATAGCGCGTTTTGCAGCGGTCGCAGTGGAACTTCATCCCGGGTCCACCGGGCGACGCTTGCGGCCCGGCATTTCGCTTAGTTGTAGCAGAGTCAGCCGCCGATTAGGAGTCCCGCGAGCGCCCGTCGTCAGGGTAGAGCGAGCGGTCGAGCAGATGTGTCGGTTTCACGTTGCGTAACGCCGCCAACATCTGGTTTTTCAGCCCCGGATTGTCGCTTTCGAGGTCGCGCAGCAGCCCTTTGACCACTTGCCTCTTCTGCTCCGGAAGGCCGCAGGTCGGACACGCACAGCGGATCACAGGGTAGGCGCGCGCGTTCGCCTGCGCGATGAGAAGCGCTTCGGGAACGAAGGCTAGAGGACGGATCACGGTGTTGCGGCCATCGTCGGACCGCAGCCGCGGCGGCATGGACGACAGGCGCCCGGAATAGAACATATTAAGCAGCGCGGTCTCGATGAGGTCATCCATGTGGTGACCGAGCGCGATTTTCGAACACTCGAACTCGACCGCCAGGTTGTAGAGGACCCCGCGGCGCAATCGCGAACACAGCGAACACGGCGTGGCGTCGGGCGCCAGGTTGGCCTCGACGATCGACGCGAAATCCTTGGAGACCATTCGATGGGCGACGCCCTCGCGCTCACAGAATGCGGCGATTTTGTCGGGTTCGTAACCCGGCCACCCCTGATCGATGTTCACCGCCAGGAGATCGAAGTGGATGGGCGCGCGGCGCTGCAGAATGCGCAGCGCGTCGAGCATGGCGTACGAGTCCTTGCCGCCCGACAGGCACACCATGATTCGATCGCCGGCCTCGATGAGCCCGAACTCGGTGACGGCGTCGCCGGTCTTTTTGACCAGGGTCTTTTCCAGGCGAGAGGCCCAGCGGAACTTGCGCTCCCGCCCGGCAAACAGCGGCGCCGCGCGGCTGCCCGGCGCCGAGTCGGGGTCGTCGGCAAAACCGGAGCGGGCCAGCGCTCCCAAGGGTACGAAACTGCTAGCGTTAGACACGGCCGCCGGAGGTTGTACCAGACATCGGCCCCCGGGGCTCACGCCTTGTGGCGGCGGATCTGAAAGCCCTGGCGCCGCAGGTCGCCCAGGATGGCCTGGGCGTGCTCGGGGCCGCGGGTTTCGAGCGTCACGTTGACGATGGTCTCGCCCAGGCGCAAGCCACCGAAGTCGCGCACGTGCGAGACCTCCATGATGTTGGCGCGGGCCTGGGCGACCACGCCGACGAGCCCGTGGAGCGCGCCGGGCGTATCGGGCAGCTTGACCTCGAGCTTTACCAGTCGGCCATCTTTGGCCTGACCGCGTTCGATGATGCGCGACAGCGTGTTGACGTCGATGTTGCCGCCACACACGAGGATGGCGGTCTTCTTGCCCACGCCCAGGGACGTCTTCTGGTTGATGGCCGCCGCTGCGGCGACCGCCCCGGCGCCCTCAGCCACGGTCTTTTCACGCTCGAGCAGGAGCAAGATGGCGTTGGCAATCTCTTCTTCATCGACCGTGACGATGTCGTCCACCAGCTCGCGAATGATGGGAAGGGTGCGCTCCCCCGTGCGCCGCACCGCGATCCCGTCGGCAATCGTGGTGCTCGCCGCGATGGCGGTCGGCTCGCCCGCGTCGATGGCCACTTTGGCCGAGGGCAGCCGCTCGCTCTGCACGCCGATGACCTCGACGTTGGGCGCCGCCGACTTCACCGCCGTCGCGATGCCCGCGATGAGTCCGCCGCCGCCGATGGGAACGATGATGGCCTCGAGGTCCGGGCGCTGCTCGAGCAACTCGAGACCGATGGTGCCCTGCCCCGCGATCACCGCGTCGTCGTCGAAGGCGTGAATGAACGTGAGACCTTCGTCCTCGGCTCGACGCCGGGCCTCGGCGAACGCATCGTCGTAGTTGGCGCCGTGCAGCACCACGGTGCCGCCGAACTCGCGCGTGTTCGCCACCTTGATGAGCGGGGTCGGCTCCGGCATCACGATGGTCGACGCAATGCCCAGTCGGGTTGCGTGGTAGGCGACGCCCTGGGCGTGGTTGCCGGCCGAGGCGCAGATAACGCCGCGCGCGCGCTCGTCGGCGGCCAGCGAGAGAATCTTGTTGAGGGCGCCCCGCTCCTTGAACGAACCGCTCATCTGCAGGTTTTCGAGCTTGAGATACGCGGTGAGCCCGGTGAGGCGGCTAAACGTCTCCGAGTAGGCGCACGGCGACAGAAACACCGAGTCGCGAATGCGTCGCCGCGCCTGCTCGACTTGTTCGCGCCCGATCACAGCTCACCCTCCTTGGGGTCGGCATCGCCGCCGGACTCGGACTCTGGCTCGGGCGCGGGGTCGGGCTCGTCACCGCCACCGGCAGTCGCCGCGCTGCCCTCGGGCTCGGCGCCGTCTTCGACGGGAACCGTCGGCGGCGCGCCGTCGCCCACCTCGGCCCCGTCGACATCGGCATCGACCGGTTTGGCCGCCGTCGCGCCGCGGCGGCGGCGGACTTCGATCGACCGCGGCAACAGCGGCGCCGCGTCGCGCACCACCCCGCCCTCGCGATGGACGTAAACACCGCCGACCTCGATCCGCCCCGTCTTGCCCTCGGCGCTCCCCCCTGGGCCTCGCGCCAAATCGATGTAGAGATCGACCTCCGGCAAGGCGGCCCCGGTCAGCGCTGCTCCCATGCGGGTTACTTCGTACAGCGACTCGGAGGCGACGACGCTCATGCGGGCCGGGTCTACCCGGATGACAACGACGCCGTATTCGTGGGTGGTCTCGCCGGTAGTCCGGGTGACCGCAACGATCTCGTCGCGGCCGTCGCCGTCGGTGTCGAGCGGGGCCGCGTACATGAGTCCGGCGAGAGGCAGTCGCGCCATCCTCCCGGGGGACGAGCCCTTGCGCGACACGACCGAGATGCGCTCGCCGCCAAAAGACAGAACCTGGGCGCCCCCGGGCAAAAAGCACCCGACCGACACCGGCGCGTCGGCCGCCAGGCCGGCGGCGGCAACCGCCTCTTTGAGGTCGTCGGGCGGCAGCGTTCGGTCGCAGTCGCCTTCTTCAAACTCTCGGGGCTCTCGGGGCTCCCGGGACACCCGGGGGGCGCGCCCCGGGGCCTCGGCGTCCGCCGGCGGTGCGGCGTCGTCGCCCGACGGTCCGCCGACCGCGAGCACCGCCTCGACCTTGCCGCCCTCGAGAAGAAACCGAACGCCGGGCATGCTCGCGTAGGCGCGCACCCGCGGGTCGGTCACTCGTCGGCCGGCGGTGTCGAGCGCAGCTCCCATGGCCTCGTCGAGTTGCGCCTTGGTCGCGCCCACGCCGGCGCCCGACGAGGTCCGCGCGATTTCCTGGCCGACGACGGCAATGAAGCCGACCGGCCCGCGACGGGCGGCGCCGATGATGAGCCGCGCGCCCTCCCCCCGCACGATGTTGTAGTTGGCCACGTCCTCGACCTGCAGAATCTCGATGCGAGGACCGCCCGGCAGGACGTCGAAGATTTCCTCGAGGGACGCGCCCAACAAGTACGGGCCAACCCCGTCCGAGCGAATCTCGTGGGGCCAGACCGCCCGCACCTGCCCGGGCGGAGGCTCGAACACCCGACGGCGAGGCCCCGCGTCTTCGTCGGCCGCCGGCGGTTCGGGCGGCGTTTTGCGGCAGCCGGCGGCGCCGAGCGCAAGCGCAAGCGCGAGCGCAGCTCGGGTGATCGCATTCACGGACCGAAGAGTAGCAGGCCCGGCTAGCGAATCAGCGCGACCAGCGCGACCAGGGTTGCGATGGCCGCCCAGGCAATGAGGGCCCAGTTCAAAGCTGGCGGCGGCGATCCTGCGCTGGCGAACAGCGGCCCGTCAGCGGGCTCGGTCGTGGTGGCTCGGCCGCCCGACGACTTGGCCCGCGCCGCCGCTGTCTTGGGCTTGTCCGACTGCCCATCGGCTTTCTTTGCTGCGGCGGCGTCGGCTTTCGCGCCCTTGGCCGCCGCCCCGTCGGCCGGCGTCGAACTCTCGGCGCGGGCTGCGGGCGCGTCGTCTCGTTCGTCGCGGGCCCCGGAGCCGTCTTTCGACTCGGCTGCGCCGGCGCTCGGGGCCTGCCTGGCTTGCCTGGCCCCCTTCGACTTTCGCTTCTTCTTGCGCCCCCCGCCGGAGCCTTTCTTCGCCGAGGCGTCCTTCGCAGAGTCGCCGTCGGCCTGGCCGGCATCGGGCTCGTGGTCGTCGTCGCCGCCCCGCTCGGCATCGCTTTGGGCCAGCGCCAGCGGCGCCGGCGGGCTCGCACCGAGTTTTGCGCCGAGGGTGTCGAGCCGCGACGGGTCGACACCGAGCGCCTGAGCGACCTGCTCGTTTTCCTCGTCGAGCTCGTCCCACTCGATAGCGTCGGCTTCGCTGCCGCCGACCGCTGCCTGAAAGCTGTCGAACACCCCGCGGTCGAAATCGAGGGCGTCGCCCTCTTCCTCCGCACGCCGCTCGGCCTCCGACACCAGCTCCGGGCGCCCGTCGCCACCGGCGGCTCGATCGAGGCCATCGAGGTACCGCGCGATCCGCATGGGCCCCGACCGCAGCCCCGAGTCGCGCAAAAACTCTTCGAGTTCGTCGGCCATGTCGAAGGCGCTCTGGTAGCGGTCCTCCGGGTTGGCTTCGAGGGCCCGCATCACCACCGCTTCGAGCTGGCCCGGGTAATCGTTGCGAACGAAGGTCGGCGCCTGAATGTCGCAGTTGCGCACGCGCTCGACGACGTCGTCGGCCTTGCCGCGAAACAGCCGCTTGCCCAGCGTGATCTCGTAGAGAATCACGCCGAGGGCGAAGATGTCGGTGCGCCAGTCGATCGACTCGTTGCGGGCCTGCTCCGGCGACATGTAGCTGAGCTTGCCGGGGAGCGCGCCGTGGTCGCGAAAGGTCTGGTTGCTGGCGCGCGCGATACCGAAGTCGATCACCTTCATGCCGCCCTCCTGCGTTACCAGGAGATTGGTCGGCGAGATGTCGCAATGAACGATGTCGAGTTCGTCGCCACCGGCGTCGCGCCGCGCGTGGTAGTAGCCCATCCCCGTCGCCGCCTGGCGCATGAGCTCGACCGCGTGGGCCAGCGGCAGGAACCTGCCCAGGGACAGACCGCGGCGGCACAGCTGGTTGAGCTCTTCGCCGTGGATGAGCTCCATCGCGATGAACGGTACGCCGTCGTGCTCGTCGACGTCGTAGACGTGCACGATGTTCGGGTGGTTGAGCACGGCGCTGATGCGCGCCTCATCGAGAAACATCTCGGCCGTGCGCGGGTCGGCGGCCAGCTTTGGCTTGAGGCGCTTGATGACCAGGTCCTTTTCGAACCCGGCGATCGCATCCTGGCGAGCGCGGTAAATCTCGGCCATGCCGCCCACAGCCAGCAGCTCGGTCAGGTGGTAGCGGCTGCCGAATCGAACGGGCTTTTCCAGCGGTTGCGCGCTCACGAGGCTCCCTCCTTGCCCGGTCCACTGGCGCCGAGTGCCGCGTGAGCAGCCAGGGTGGCGTCGATGGCGGCGCGTCCTTCAACCGACAAGTGATTGGCCCGCGCGGGTTCTTCGGGCGCCCCGGGAGCGTCGGCGGCAAAGGCCTCGAACACGGCGGTCACGCACTGGCCCAGGCCGGCAAGGTCGTAGCCGCCCTCGAGGGCGCAAACCACCCGCCCGTCGCACAGTTCATCGGCCAGTCCGCACAGCTCGCCGGCAATGGTTCGATACGCCGAGGCCGTCACCTGAAGCTCGGCCAGCGGGTCGGCAGCGAACGCGTCGAAGCCGCCCGACACCAGCACCAGCTGCGGCCCGTGGCGGCGGATTGCGGGCGCGAACACCTCGCGCCACGCGGCAATGAACTCGTTGTCGCCGGCGCCCGACGGCAGGCCGACGTTCATGGTCGCCCCCCGGCCCTCGCCCCGGCCGACTTCGGTTGGCGCGCCGGTGCCCGGATAGAACGGGAACTGATGCATCGACAAAAACTGCACCGCGGAATCTTCTTCGAAGATGTGCTGGGTGCCGTTGCCGTGGTGCACATCCCAGTCGAGCACGGTGACCCGTTCGATACCGCCCGCGCGAGCTGCCGCCGCCGCGGCGGCAACGTTGTTGAACAGGCAAAAGCCCATGGCCCGATCGGCCTCGGCGTGATGACCCGGCGGTCGAGATATCGAAAGGCCTCGGCGTACCGAGCCGTCGAGCACGGCGCTGGTTAGATCGATGGCGGCACCCGCGGCGGCCAGGGCCGCCTCCCAGGTGTCGGGCGAGTAGTAGGTGTCGCTGTCGAGCCAGCCGCGCGCGCCCGGCACGGTTCGCTCGAGTTCAGCCAGATACTCGCCGGTGTGCACGCGCGACAGTTCGTCGGGTCGAGCCGGGCGAACGTCGAAGGCGCGAGCTCTTTGTTCGATGCCGGCTTCTACCAGCGCTCGACGGGCAGCGACCGCTCGCTCGGGGCGTTCGGCGTGCGGCCCCGGGGGTTGGTGACGAGTGAAGACCTCGTCGAGGATGTAGCCGACGGCTGTCACGGGCGGCGCGCACTGTACAATAAATCGCCCACACCCGCAGACCTGCGCGCACCCGGACGCAGCCCTGCCGCGGTGCGGCACAAAGCGCCGATTTCCGACCGAAACCGGGCGATTCGGGCTTCTGATACCCTCGCCCCATGGCTTCGGTCGGGGTGATTGGCGCGGGGAGCTTCGGTACCTGCCTGGCAATGCTTCTCGGGGGCAAAGGCCACCAGGTAACGCTGTGGGCCCGGCGCCCCGAGTTCGCGGCCGCGCTCGCCAACACTCGGGTCAACCAGACGTACCTGCCGGAGGTTGAACTCCCGACCACGGTCGAGGTGACTTCCGATCTTCAAACGGCCGTTAGCGACAAGAAATTTGTCCTGGCGACGACGCCCTCGCACGCGGCTCGCGAGGTGCTGGGTCAGGCGGCGGCCTGGCTCGCTCCGGATACCATTGTGGTCAACGCCTCCAAGGGCCTCGAACAAGGCTCGCTCGCGCGCATCGACCAGATCTACGCCGACATTTTTCCCGCGCCCATTGCCGCCCGGGCGACCCATCTGTCCGGCCCGACCTTCGCCAAAGAAATTGCCCAGCGCCTGCCGTCGGCCATCGTGATCGCCGGCGCCGACCCGGAGGCAACCGGGGCAGTCCAGCAGGAATTCTCCACCGACCGGTTTCGCGTGTACACCAGCGAGGACGTCATCGGCGTACAAATGGGCGGGGCGCTCAAGAACGTCATCGCCATCGCCGCCGGCATGTCAGACGGCCTGGAGTTCGGCCTCAATACCCGCGCCGCCCTCATGACCCGAGGGCTCGCCGAAATATCGCGCATCGGCGTGAAGATGGGAGCGAATCCGCTCACCTTCGCCGGCCTCTCGGGCATGGGCGACCTCGTGCTCACGTGCGCGGGCGAGCTGTCGCGCAATCGCCGGGTCGGCCTGGCCCTGGGCCGCGGACGCAAACTCGACGACATCATCGCCGAGATGCAAATGGTCGCCGAAGGGGTGAAGACCACCCGCGCCGCGGCCGAGCTCGCCGCCCGCGAAGGCGTCTCGGCTCCGATCACCGACGTCATGCACGCCGTGCTCTACGAAGACCTGCCCGCGCGCGCTGCGCTCACCGCTCTCATGGGCCGCTCGCTCAAGAGCGAGCTCTCCTGAGGTTTTCGCGCTTTTTCGAGCCCCGCGAACGGCCCGGGGCGGTGCGCTCGCCGGAACCGCGCCATCGCTGCTACCTTGCGGTTCGTGGACCAGCTCGCTGACATGCGCGCGTTCGTCGCAGCCGCGGACGCGCAAAGTCTGTCCGAGGCGGCCCGGCGACTGTCCGTTAGCCCGTCCGCGGTGTCCAAGGCGCTGGGGCGCCTGGAGGGGCGCCTCGGCGTTCGCCTGCTCGACCGATCGACGCGCAACACCCGACTCACCGACGAGGGCGCCCTTTACTACGAACGCTGCCGCCGCATCCTGCAGGACGTCGAAAACGCCGAGCTCGAGCTCACGCAGCGGCACGACCAGGCCGCGGGCACCCTGCGCATCAACGCCTCGGTGCCGGTCGCTCACTACGCCCTCGCGCCGCTACTGGGCGAGTTCCTCCGCGAAAACCCCGGGGTCGAGCTCGAGCTCAACGTCACCGACAGCGTGGTCGATCTGTTCGAGCACGGCGCCGACGTCGCCATTCGCGTCGGCCCCTTGTCGGACTCGTCCATGCGAGCGCGCAAGCTGGGCACCATCGAGCGCGTCATCGTCGCGGCGCCTTCCTACATCGAAGCGCACGGCGAGCCGCAAAGCCCACGCAACCTCGCCGACCACCACTGCCTCAACTTCAATCTCGGCAAACGGCTCAACCAGTGGCGCTTTCGCAACCACGGCGAGGTCCGGCCAACGGGCCGCCTGCGCACCAACTGCGGCGACACGCTGCGCCACCTGGCGCTGGCCGGCGTTGGCCTGGCCCGGCTCGGCACGTTTCTCGTCAAGGACGACTTGCGCGAGGGCCGGCTGGTCGAGCTACTCGAAGGCCAGCTGGACGACCCGCCAGAACCGGTGCACGCGGTCTTTCTGGGCGAGGCGCCGATACCAACGCGCCTGAGAGGGTTCGTCGACTTCGTGGCGGACCGGATTCGCTTCGCCTAGTGCCGACGCGGCACGACTGCTGTGCCGCGGATTCGCCGACGGCGGCGGACGCCGCGGTCTAGCGTGGCCGCCGATGAAAAGGCGACTCGTTCCCTGCTTGCGGATCGTACTCAGCACCCTGTGGCTGCTAGCCGCGGCCGGGTGCTCGTCGAACGCCGCGGACTCCGACGCCCCGGCAACGCCGCCGGACCAGGCGCCCGCGGGCGACGAGCCCGACTCGCCCCCCGACGCGCCCCCGTCGCCGCCCGAATCCCCCGAATCCCCCGAATCCCCCGACGCGCCCGACGCGCCCAACGTGCCGGACAGCGAGTCGCCGTCAACGCCCCCCGACGAAGACCCTGCGCCGCCCGCCTCCGTGCGCACGACCATCGTGCACTTGTTCGAGTGGCGCTGGCCCGACATCGCGCGCGAGTGCGAACAGGTGCTCGGTCCGCGGGGGTTCGCCGCGGTCCAGGTCTCGCCGCCGCAAGAACACGCGGTGTTTGACTTTGCGCCCTGGTGGCAACGCTACCAGCCGGTGAGCTATCAGCTCGTGAGTCGAAGCGGGGACCGGGCCGCCTTCGCGGACATGGTGCAGCGCTGCGCCGCCGCCGGCGTCGACGTCTACGTGGACGCCATCCTCAATCACATGTCGTTTCGCGACCGCGGCATCGGCAGCGCCGGCACCCCCTTCGAAAAATACTTGTACCCGGGGCTGTATGAAGACGAGCACTTTCACGATTGCCGCCGCGGTATCGAAAGCGACAACGACCGGTGGGAAGTCCAGCACTGCGACCTCGCCACCGCGCCCGACCTGGCCACCGGCACTGAGTACGTGCGCGACCAGCTCGCTGGGTATCTCCAGGATCTCGTCGACATCGGCGTCGCCGGCGTTCGGCTCGACGGCGCCAAACACATGGCGGCCACCGATATCGCCGCCATTGTCGGCCGGGTAAACGGCGACCTGTACGTCTACCAGGAGGTTATCGACTTCGGCGGCGGCGCGGTCCGAATCAATGAGTACGTCGGCCTTGGCGACGTTACCGAGTTTCGCTACAGCGGCGAGATCGCCCGGGTGTTTCGCCGGGGCAAGCTCGCCTGGCTGCATCAGTTCGGCTCCGCGTGGGGCTTCGTGCGCAGCGACCAGGGCGTGGTGTTCGTCGACAACCACGACAACCAGCGCGGCCACGGCGCCCCCGGCGACGCGATTTCCTTCAAAGACGGCCGCCTTCACGAACTGGCCAACATCTTCATGCTCGCCTGGCCCTACGGGTATCCGCGGCTCATGTCCAGCTACGCGTTCGAAGACGGCACCCAGGGGCCGCCATCCATCGACGGTCAAACCCTGCCCGCGCTGGAACCGGACGGCCAGTGCGCAGCCAACTGGATCTGCGAGCACCGCAAACCCGACGTGCTGGCCATGGTCGAGTTCCGCAACGCGACCAGCGAGACCTTCTTCGTCAACGATTGGTGGAGCAACGGCAACGATCAGATTGCCTTCGGCCGCGGCGACCGGGGGTTCGTGGTCATCAACCGCGAAGAAGCCTCGCGCGTCGATCGACGCTTTCAGACCGGATTGCCGCCGGGCCGCTACTGCGACGTGCTGTCTGGCGAGTTTTCCAGCGGCTCCTGCACCGGTCGCGTCATTGAGGTCGACGCGGCTCGCACCGCTCGCATCGAGGTCGGCCCACTCGATGCGGTCGCCCTGCACGCAAACGCCCGGCTCGCCCCGTAGACGCCCGGCCCGGCAGCCGCCGCGCGGTCAGCTGGCCAGAACGACCTGGTTGCGACCGGCGGCCTTGGCGTCGTAGAGGGCCTTGTCGGCCGCGCGCACCAGGGCTTCCGCGTCGCCGGCGTCGTCCGGCAGGCTGGCGACGCCCACCGAAATGCTGAGCTTGCCGCCGGGTTGGAGGTCGCCGTTGGGAAAGTTGGTCTGCGCCACGCGCTCGCGCAGTCGCTCGGCGACCTGGGCGGCCGTGAGCTTGTCGGTATCGACCAGGACGATGGCGAACTCTTCGCCGCCGTAGCGGGCGCAGAAATCGTTGGCCCGTCGGCCGTCGCCCATGATGCGCGCGACCTGGCGAAGCACGTCGTCCCCCGCCGGGTGACCGTTGGTGTCGTTGTAGTGCTTGAAGTGATCGACGTCGATCATCAGCAGCGACATCGGCAAGCCGGTGCGCGCGGAGCGTTCGACCTCGAGTCCGAGCCGCTCGTGAAAGTGACGGTGGTTGTACAGCCCGGTGAGGCCATCGGTGACCGCCAGCTGCGCCAGCCGCGAGTTGGCCTCGGCCAGCTCGCTGGTGCGCTCGGAGACCTTGGCCTCGAGCTCCTGATTCATCTCGAGCAGGGCCTGGTTCTTGGCCTTGAGGTCGTCGATGAGAATGCGGTTCTCGGCCATCAGCCGGAACTGCCGCAGCAGGTTTTCGACGGCGAGGTGGAGATTGGCCTCGTCCCAGGGTTTGGGAATGTAGTGGTTGAGGTTGGCGCGGTTGATGGCCGCGACGACCGCATCCAGGCCGGCCTGGCCGGTGAGCAGAATCTTGGTCGTGAGCGGCGAGCGCGCGTTGACGCGCTCGAGCAGCTCGACGCCCTTCATGCCCGGCATGATCTGATCGGCGATGACGACCGCGACCTTTTCGCCCTCGGCCTCGAGCTCGTCGAGTAGCTCGAGCGCGTCATCACCGCTTTGGGCGAGCGCGATCTCGCACTCGGAACCGAAACGAGCATCGAGCTGCTGCTGCAGCGCCTGCAGCACGCCCTCTTCGTCGTCGACGCAGAGGATGGTTTCGCGCGGGAGGTGCGCCAGGCTCATCATGCGGTTGCGTCTCCCACTGCGGCGTCGGAGGCTTCCGAGTCGATCGCTTGCGGCGCCGCGGCATCGCCAGCCGGCGCGGCCGCGTCGTCGGTCGGGGCGGGGGCCGGGGCCGCGAGCGAGCGCGGCGTTTCGACCGTGGGCAGCCGGCCCGACGAGCGCGCGAGCTCGCCGCCGTCGAGCGGCAGGTAGACCTCGAAGGTCGTCCGTCCCGGTTTGGATTCGGCCCCGACGGAGCCGTCATGTTTTTCGACGATGTTGCGCACGATGCCGAGACCGAGCCCGGTGCCCTCCCCCTTCGGCTTCGTCGTGAAGAAGGGCTCGAAGATTCGCGGCATGACGTTTTCGGGGATTCCTTTGCCGTCGTCCGAGATGCGAACTACCACCCCGTCTCCGCGAGGCTCCGTTTCTATGTCAATCCGCCCCTCGCCGTCCAGTGCCTGCACCGCGTTGTGGAGCAGGTTGGTCCACACCTGATTCAGCTCGTCCACGTAGGTAGCGACGGGTGGGAGTTTTCCGTACTGCCGCGCAACCTCGATGCCGCTCCCGGAAATCTCGTGGTCGAGCAGCACCAGCGTGTTTTCGATGCCCTCGTGAATATCGCCGATGACCAGGCTTTCCTGGTCGAGATGGCTGTAGCCCTTGAGCGCTCCGACGATGCGCTGAATGCGGTGAATGGCCCGCCCGATGGTTTCGGCGTTGCGGTGCAAAAAAACGTGCGCCTTCAAGTACTCCATGGGGATTGTTGCCCCTGCCTCCGACACAACCGGCAGCACGTCGTCGAGCAAATCCGGGGCATTGAGCTCCGCCAGCGTGCGAGCCGCCGATGCCGCCTCGCCTTGCTCGATGCCGCCAGCTTCGAGGGTCGCCCGTAGCTCGCGCGCGACTCGTCGCGTGGCCGCCGGCGCCGGCATTCGCTGGGTCGACAGCTTCTGGCTCGCCTGAGCGACCACGTCGAGGAACTCCGCCCGCCGCTCGTGGGAGACCGGCATCTGCGCGACCTCGACCGCGGCCCGGGAGAGACGGGCGACGTTGTCGGCCAGCATATCCGCCGAACCGCGAATCGCCGCCGACGGCGAATTGATCTCGTGGGCGACCCCGGCGACGAGCTGGCCGAGTCCGGCCAGTCGTTCCGACAAAATCAGCTGCGCCTGGGTGTCCTTTAGCTCGCGAATCGTCCGACCGAGCTCCGCGTTGATGCTTTCGAGTTCGGCGGTCCGCAGGCGGACCTTCTTTTCGAGCTCCTCGGAGAACGCGGTCACTTCCTCGTACAAGCGCGCGTTCTCGATCGCCGTGGCGGCCTGGTCGGCAAACGTCGCGAGCAGGTTGGCGTCGGCATCGGAAAACGGTCGGGCCCCGCGCGAACGGCCGACGATCATGACGCCGATCACAGCGCCCTTGCGCTCCAACGGAGTTGCCACCAGCGACCCGGTCACCCCCGCCGCCACCGCCGAGGCGCGCCGCTTGGCATCGTCGGCCACGCGGTCCACGCGCAGGGTCTTGCGCGAATCCGCGACCTCCTCGGCGAGGGCCGTGAGCGGCAGGACCATCGTCCGAACGTCGTCGCCCTTCATGGTCGCGTAGCCGTCGTCGGGCTTGGTGCGCGCGGCGCCAACCTCGAGGCTCACGGAACGCTCGCCGACCACCCAGAGCGCGCACACCCGCGCGTTGAGCACCCGCGCCACGGTGTCGACGGTTTTGCGCGCGACCTGTTCGGTGCCCAGCAGCGCGCTGATGGCGCGGCCCGCGTCGTGCAGCGCTACCAGCTCGCGCATGCGGGCGGCGAGTCGCCGCTGGTTCTCTTTGAGCGCCGAGGTCATGTCCGAGAAGGCACCCGCCAGGTCGCCGATCTCGTCTCCCTCGGACACGCGAATGCGGTAGTCGAGATCGCCGCGGGCAATGGCAGCCACGCCTTCGTGCAGGCGCTGCAGCGGTCGACTCAGTCGCCGCGACAACAGGCCCGCCAGCCCCATGGCAAACACGAACGCGCCCGCGGCCCCGAGGGCAAGGGATCGCACCGCACCGCTGCGCGCCGTGAGGTACGAGGCCCGGTCCACGGCCACGCCGAACCCGCCGACCAGCGAGCCGTCGAGGCTGTTGATGGGCGCGTAGCCGATCGAATAGCTCCGGCCGCGAATCTGCTGAATGGTCACGATCGAATCGCCGGCCCGCACGCTGCGAACGACGTCTTCGTCGATGCCGATCTCGGCGACGCGGGCACCGACGTCGTCCAGAAAGGTCGACCGCGGCTTGGTCGGATCGGCAAACAGCAGCACGTCATTGCCCAGGGCGCCCTTGATGGCGTCGGCAAAGTCGCCATCGAGCGGCACCGACAGCAGCACGGCGCCGCGCAGCTCGAAGTCGTCGTCGACCACCGGGGCAACCGCGCGCACGACCAGGCCATCTTCGTGCCGGGCGATGGTCACGCGGCGCTCGAAGCTCAGACCGCCGGCCAGCGTCGGGCTCTGGTCGCGCACTCGCAGCGGCCCAAAGCGACGCTCGGTGCCGCGAATCAGGCGTTCATCGATGATGCTGCCCTGGGCGTCGGCGACCTGAACGAGCGACGACCGCAGGTGCGGAGCCTCGCGCGACAGCGCGTTGTCGACGCCGGCGCGGTCGCCGTCGACCAGCGAGCTCACGAGGTCGCGCGAGCGGGCCAGCCTCGAAGCGTCGGTGCCGACGAACTCCACATTGCGCAAAAGCAGGTTGAGACCGACGTGAAGCTGCCGGTCGGTCTGGTCCACCAGGCCCGCGTCGAGCCCCTGCAGCACGATGCTCACCGCAACCCAGGCCGCCACGGCCACGGGCAACAGTGCCGCGATCGAAAGCGAAATCGAAAGCTTGTGGCGCAGCCGCAAGCTCCATCCGAGCCGGCGCCACCAGGCCGACCGGGCTGGTTCCGACTCTCTCGTTTTTCGCCGCCGCTCGCTCATCGTTCCCGTCGCACGCCCCGGTAGTTCACTTGCTGATTGGGGCTGATTCGCAACCCGGCCAGGTCATAGCGCGCCGCCACGGCGATCTGCGAGTGGGCCAACGGCACCCAGGGAGCCATTCGGTGAATCAGTTCCTGCGCCCGGGCATAGTAGCGAACGCGCTCGTCGCGGTCGTCGGATTGCTGCGCCCAGGTCAAAAGCCCGTGGAGCTCGGGGTCGCGAAAGAAGGCCAGATTGCGGGCCAGGCCCGGCTTGGTGTTGTTGCGGTCGAACAAAACGTACAGGAAGTTGTCGGGATCACCGTTGTCGCCGACCCAGCCGTGGATCGCCATGTCGTGCTGGCCCGCCTGCACCGTGCGCATGTGAGTTGCGAACGGCTGCGACACGAGCTTGGTCTTGACGCCCACGGCCTCGAGGTTGGCTTGCAGCACCCGCGCCACCCCATCGGGGTCGGGCAAGTAGGGACGCGGATCCGACGGGATGTACAGGGTGTGCACCTTGCCCGGGTCAAAGCGCCCCTCGGCAGCGGCCTCGGCGAGGAGGCGGGTCGCCTCGGCGGGAGCGTGTTCGTAGGGATTCTTGATCGAATGGTACCCCCACTGGGTCGGCGGCAGCGGCCCCTGTGCGGGCACCGCCTGCCCCTGGTAGATGAGCTTGACGATGGGCTCTTTGTTCACCGCGTGATTGACGGCGCGGCGCACGCGCACGTCGTCGAATGGCGGGTGGGTGGTGTTCATCGCCATGTAGGTAACGTTGCTGGCCGCGGTCTTGTGCAGCTGGAGCTCCGGGTGAAGCTCGACGAACTGCAGCTCCTCGGGCAGGATCGAGTACGCGATGTCGAGGTGCCCGCTCTCGAGGGCGACCAGGCGCTGCCGGGCGTCCGGCACGCTCTGAAAGACGAGCCGGTCGATGTTGGGCGCGCCGCCCCAGTAATCGCGATTCTTGGCCAGCACGATGCGATCGCCGCGGTCCCAGCGCTCGAGCCGAAAGGGCCCGGTACCGACCGGGTGGTCACCGTACTCTTTGCCCCAGGTTTCGACGGCTGCCGGCGAGACGATGCCCACCGGAAACATGGCCATGTTGGCCTCGAACGGGGCGTAGGGCTCGTCGATGGTGATGCGGACGGTGAACTCGTCGACCGCTTCGACGCTGACGATGTTGAGGTAGTTATTGCTCCAGTACTGGAAGTCCGGCCGATGGTGCGGGTGAAACGGGTCGCGCTGGCGCTCGAACGAGAACACCACGGCCTCGGCGTTGAACGCCGTTCCATCGTGAAAGCGAACGCCCCGGCGCAAAAAGAACGTCCACACGCGACCGCCCTCGGTGACTTCCCAGCGCGTGGCCAGGCCCGGCTGCGGCGTCGTCGAGCCCGGTTTGAAGTTCAGCAGGCGGTCGTAAATCTGGTCGCAAACTTCGACCGACTCGTTGTCGGTCACCAGCGCGGGGTCCAGCGAGCTGGCGTCGCGGGGCCGGCCCACGAGTACGGTCTCCGGGGCGGACGCCGGCCGCGCCGACGCGCCTTCCGGCTCGCCTCGTTCGACGCTTTCGCGCTCGCAGCCGGTCGCGGCGACGAAGGCGATCAGGAGTAGCGCGCCTGTGGCGCGATGTGGACGGCCAAGTCGTCGTCGGACCTCAGACACGCGGTCCCCGACACTCACGTCGAAATCTTACCGTCAGTACGATTGCGAAAAAGCAGAATTGTCGCCGGATTGACAGCTTCGGCCGGGCCCGACTACTGTCTCGTCCAACCTGGCGGGGCCCACAACCCCGCGAACTTCAATCCCACTCTCCAATGTCCGGGGGAATCATGCGACGCACCGGCCTGTCCGTGTTGTTTCTCGTATTTACGACCGTTGTGCTCACGTCCACTGGCTGCAAAGGCTTCATTCAGAAGTCGGCCATGAACACCACCGCGAGCATCCTCACCCGCGCCAAGGTCGCGGCCCAGCAAGAGGACGACTACGAACTCGCAAAAGTAGCCATCCCGGCGAGTCTCAAGACCGTCGAGGGCTTTCACGTCGCCAACCCGGCCAACACCGACCTCCAGGAGATCCTCGCGGAGGGCTGGTGCCAGTACGCCACCGGTGTGCTCACCGAGCAGTGGGAAGTCGCCAAGTGGAAGGGCCAGTTCGACGAGGCCGAGGAGCTCCGGCGCCGGGGCACCAACCTCTACCTGCGCTGCATCAACTACTCGCTGATGCTGCTCCCGGAGGAGTGGAGCACCGCGCTGTACGGCGACATCGACGGTCTGCAGGCCCTGGCCGACAAAGCCGGCGAAGAGGAGCTGTTCGCCATGACCTGGATCGGTCTTGGTCTGGCCTCGATCGTCAACCTCAACCGGGACGACATCGTGCTCGTGGCCAACCTGCCCAAGGCCGAGCTGCTGCTCAAGCGGGTGGTCGAGATCGACCAGAACTTCAAGTTCGGCCTGCCGCTCATGGGGCTCGCCACCATGAACAGCTCTCGCGGCAAGGCCCTCGGCGGCGAGCCCGAGATGGGCAAAAAGATGTTCGAAGACGCGTCAGCCGTGACGGGCGGCAAGATGCTCCTGGTCAAGGTAATGATGGCGCGCAACTACGCCGTCATCACGCAGAACCGCGAGCTGTTCCGCAAGACTCTCGTCGAGGTGCTGCAGACCGATCCGGCGGTGTTTCCGGAGCAGCGCCTGGCCAACGAGATCGCGCACATCAAGGCGCGGCGCTACCTCAAGCGCGAAAACGACTGGTTCTAGGGCGCGTCTTTGGTTCCGGCCGGGCTCCGCAGGCGCACTGACGCCACTGCGGCCGCCCGGGCGGAATTCGGCGCCCCGATGACGTGCTGATGCGATGATGTTGTGATGATGCGACGGCTCCCCGGCATAGCGAGCGCCGCCCTCCTGTGGGTGGCACTCGCGCCGGGACCGGCATCAGAAGCCCAATCGCGCCGAGCGACCGACGGCACGACCCGTCGAGTCGCCACCCTGGCCCCCGAGGGCTCGGCGTGGATGAACCTGGTCGAGGACGCCGCCCGCCGGCTCGAGACCAAGACCGGCGGGCGAATCCGCACAAAGCTCTACCCCGGCGGTTCCCAGGGGGACGAGCGCGCGGTCATCCGCAAGCTCAAGCTTCGCCAGCTCGACGGCGCCGCCGTCACCGCCGTCGGCATGAGCCTCGTGTACTCGGGCGTCCGGGTCATGGAGCTGCCGTTTCTGTTCGCTTCCGTGGACGAGGTCGACTACGTGCGCCGGCGCATGTGGCCCTACTTTCGCGAGAAGTTTCGCGAGCGCGGGTATTACCTCGGGCCGCCCGGCGACATCGGCTGGATGTATCTGTTTTCGCAGCGCCCTCTGCGCACGCTCGACGACCTGAGCGAGATGCGAATGTGGGCCTGGCAAGACGATCCCATCGCCCGGGCCCTGCTTTTGGCCATGGACATGCGGGGCGTGCCCATGGGCGTTCCCGACGTCCTTCCGGGGCTACAGAGCGGCCGCATTACGGCCTGCTACGGCAGTCCGCTCGCGGCGGTGGCCCTGCAGTGGCACGCCCACGTGTCCTACGCCATCTCCCTGCCCGTCGCCTACGGCATCGGCGGCATGGTGTACCGCCTCGAGGCCTGGGAAAACGTGTCCGAGCAGGACCGGATCGCGCAACGAGACGTCGACCGACGCCTTGGAATGCGGCTTCTTCGCTCGGTTCGGCGCGACAATCGGCGCGCCCTCGACGCGATGGCAAAAGCCGGCATCTCCGTGGTCGAGCCGCCCGAGGAGCTGGCGCGCACCTTCGAGCGGCGGGCGCGGGCCACCTGGGATCGACTCGCGGGCAGCGTGTTCACCCAGGACGAGCTCGACATGGTGCTGCGGTTTCGGAACGAGTACCGGGCCCGTCGCACGGCGCCGTAGCCGCCGCCCGACAGACGCGGGCAAACCGTGACAGGCCCTTGAGTGGCGTGCACGAGTTCTCTAGGATTGCGGCTCCGTGACGGACACTGACAATCAGGATGACGCGCAGGCCTCCGGGCCCGTCGGCGCGCTGGTGCGCTTCGACGGCTTGATCGGCCGGGTCGAGCAAGCCCTGGTCGCCTTCTTCCTGGCGCTGCTCATCGGCATCGGCGCCTATCAGGCCGTCATTGGCATCATCCTCGGCAACAAGCCCGCCTGGGCCGACGAGTACCTGCGCTTCATGGTGTTCTTCGTCGCGATGAGCGGAGCCGCTCTCGCGGCCCAGCAAAAGAAGCTCATCGCCATGGACATCGTGAGCCGCCTGGCTCCTCCCCGGGCCCGGCTCGTCATCAAGATCGCAACGGCCCTGTTTTCCATCGCGGTCTGCGCGTGGCTGGCGCTCGCGGCCAACGAGCTGCGCGCCAACGCGCTTTCGAACGAGGCCGGCGAGGGCTTCATCACCCAGTACGACGCGATGTTCGCCCTGCCCCTGGCGCTCTGGCTGATCGTGTTCCACCTGGTGGTGAGCATCGCCGTCATGGGCCAGCACCTGGTCCGGGGCACGCTGCCCGTCGAGGAGGCGCCCTCCGGGCACTAGGCACTACGATGACCACGCTCCTGCTCATTCTCGTCATCTTGATGCTCTTCATCGGGGCGCCGATCTTCGTCGTGATGATCGCCGCCGCGACCCTGGGCGGCCTGTCGCTTCTGGCCGACCAGGACGGGACCCTCATTCAGAAGGTCGCCGGCTACCTCGTCGATTTGACGGCGGCCGGCACGGGCGAACGCGCCCAGGTCCTGTCGACAATTCCCCTCTTCATCTTCGCCGGCTACATGATGGCCGAGGCAAAGACCGCGCAACGCCTCGTTCGGCTTGCGAGCGCCGCGGTCGGCTGGCTTCCGGGCGGCCTCGCCATCGTCACGGTGTTCGCCTGCGCCATCTTCACCATCTTCTCCGGTGCGTCGGGCGTCACGATCGTGGCGCTGGGCAGCCTCGTCATGCCCTCGCTGCTCAAGCAGGGCTACCCGCAGCGGTTCTCCCTCGGCCTGGTGGCCGGCACCGGCTCCATCGGTCTTTTGTTCCCGCCGGCGCTGCCGCTGTTCGTCTACGGCACGGTCTACGGCCTCGCCGACCAGATGGCCCGCGACTCGGGGTCCGGGGCGATGGAGCTGTCGCCGTTTTCGACCGAGCGCTTTCTGTTCGCCGGCATCGTGCCCGGCCTGGTTCTGTGCCTGATCATCTGCGCGTACGCGGTCGCCGTGGCGATCATCCGCAAGGTCCCGCGGCAGAAGTTCTCCACCGACGAGCTGCTGAAATCGCTGATTCCGGCCCTGCCCGAAGTGATGATCCCGTTCATCATCGCCGGCGGCATCATTACCGGAGTCTTTACGATTCCCGAGAGCGCGGCCGTCACTGCGCTGTACGTGTTCATCATCGAGGCCGGCCTGTTCCGGGACATCGGCGTGCGCGACATGGGGCGCATCACCCGCGAGTCCATGGGCCTCGTCGGCGCCATCTTCATCATCGTTCTGTGCTCCGAGGTGCTCAAGGCGTACTTCGTCGACGCCCAGGTGCCCAACGCGATCGTCGCCTGGGTAAAGGCCCACATCGACAGCAAGATCGCCTTTTTGCTGGCGCTCAACGTCTTGCTGCTGCTGGTCGGCATGATGATGGACATCTTCAGCGCCATCGTCGTGGTCGTGCCGCTCATCACGCCCACCGCCATGGCGTTCGGCATCGACCCGTACCACCTCGGGGTCATCTTCCTGCTCAACCTCGAGCTCGGCTACCTCACGCCGCCGGTCGGGCTGAACCTGTTCATCACCAGCTTCAAGTTCGACAAACCCATCGTCGAGGTCATTCGCTCGACCCTGCCGTTTCTCGCCGCCATGGTCGTGGCGCTCGGGCTGGTGACGTACGTCCCGTGGCTCACCACCAACTTCGTGCCCGACCCGGCGCGCAAGGGCCGACACAGCGGTCTGATGATCACGGTCAAGGACGCCGCCGACAAAGCGTCGATGGTCTCGTCGGTGAAGTTACCCGACGGAACCGAAGTGACCCCGCAAAGCTGCGAGGCCATCGAAGACGCGATGATCAAGATCACGTGCACCACGTTGCTCAAGGACTTCAGCGCCTGCGACGAAGGCGACGAGAGCTGCCAGAAAGACGCCATCGACGCGTACCTGGCCGAGCAGGGTGAAGAAGGCGACGACCTGGATCTAGACGACCTCGACGATCTCGATCTCGACGACCTCTAGACCCGCGACCGCCTGCGCGACATGTCCACGGCCGGCGCCATCATCAAGACTCTGCGCCCTCGCCAGTGGGTGAAGAACTCGTTCGTCGTCGCGCCCCTGGTGTTTTCGAAACACCTGTTCGACATCGACTTCGCCCTGCAGTCGGCGGCCGCAGCGGCGGCCTTCTGTGGCTTGTCGGGCGCCGTGTACTGCTTTAACGACCTCCGCGACGTCGACGAAGACCGCCGCCACCCGGTCAAGAAGAACCGGCCCATCGCCTCCGGCGCCCTGCCCGAATCAACCGCCCTGGTGGTGGCGATCGCTCTGGCCGTCGTATCGCTCGCCGGCTGCGCCCTGCTCTCGCTGCCCCTGGCGGGGGTCGGCGCGGGCTATCTCGCCATCAACCTGGCCTATTCGCTTCACCTCAAGCAAATCGCCTGGCTCGACGTGAGTCTGATTGCCGCGGGGTTTCTGCTGCGGGTGATCGGCGGCGGCCTGGCCATCGACGTTCCGCCTTCGGTGTGGCTGCTCGCGTGCACCGCCCTGCTGTCGATGCTCCTGGGCTTCGGCAAGCGCGCCCACGAGCTCAAAATCAGCGGCGACGCCGGCTCGGGTCGGGCCACGACGCGAGCCGCCCTGGCGGGCTACAGCCTGCCGGTTCTCACCGGCTCGATGGTCGTGCTGGGTCTGGCGACGTGCACGACGTACGCCCTCTACACCCGGGACCCGCACACCCTCGAGTACTTCGGCAGCCGAAACCTGGTGTGGACGACGCCGTTTTGTGTGCTGGGCATCGCTCGCTTCATGCAGCTGGCCCTGGTGTCGCCGCGGCTGAGCAGCCCGACCGACGCAATGCTGCGCGACGCGCCGTTTTTGGTGAACCTGCTGGCCTGGGCCGGCACCGTGCTGGCCATCATCTACAGCCGGGTGGCGCAATGAGTTGCCGTCGGCGGCCGGGCGGCCCGACGGGGCTGGGGCTCCGCTGTGCCCCCGGCAGCGCGCTCGAAGCCCCGGCCGGCACGCGTTCGGCCAGCTGGTGGTAACGGGCGACCCAATGGGCTACAAACCGCGCGTGCCCGCCAAGCCCCGAACGATCGAGCGGCGCAAGTCCGACCACATCAACGTCGCCGCGAGCGGCGCGGCCGACTTTCGCAACCGCACGACACTGCTCGAGCAGGTCCACCTGGTCCACCACTCGCTGCCCGAGCGCGCGGTCGAGGACATCGACCTGGAGACCGAGCTGCTCGGTCGGACGCTGTCCGCGCCGGTCGTCATCAGCGGCATGACCGGCGGCACGCCCGAAGCCCGCGACATCAACCGCGCCCTGGCCGGCGCCGCGGGCGAGCTGGGCCTTGCCTTTGGCGTCGGATCGCAGCGCGCGATGCACCAACACCCGGAGCTCGAGGACACGTTTCAGGTCCGCGACGCGGCCCCCGACGTATTTCTCATCGGCAACATCGGAGCGGTACAGGCCCGCGACATGGGTGCCGACGCGGTGGCCGACCTGGCCCGGCGCATCGACGCCAACGCGATGGCGGTCCATCTCAACCCGGCTCAGGAGCTCATCCAGGTCGACGGCGACCGCGACTTTCGCGGCCAGCTCGACACCATCGCCGCGTTGGTCAAAGAGCTGCCGGTCCCCGTCATCGCCAAAGAGACCGGCTGCGGCCTGTCGCCCAAGGCCGCGCGGTCGCTCCGCGACGTCGGCGTCAGAGCTGTCGACGTCTCGGGCGCCGGCGGAACGTCGTGGGTCGCCGTCGAAGCCGTCCGCGCGGCCAACGAAAGCGACGCTCGCGCCCTCGGCAGCGAGTTCTGGGATTGGGGTCTGCCCACGGCGGTGAGCACGGCCGCCTGCGCGAAGCAGGAGCTGCAGGTCATCGCCACCGGCGGGCTGCGCTCCGGTCACGACGTCGCCCGCGCCATCGCCCTGGGCGCCACCGCCGGCGGGCTCGCGGCTCCGGTGCTGCGCGCGTACCAGGACGGCGGTCGCGACGGCGCGGTCGCCTTCCTTCGCCGCGTGATCAACGGGGTGCGGACCGTCACCCTACTCACCGGCTGCGGCTGCTCCGACGAGCTCATCGAAGCCCCGCGTCACCTGGGCAGCGAGCTCGCTGCGTGGCTGTCTGACCTTGGCCTACGGTAAGGTCATCCTGCTCGGCGAGCACGCGGTCGTGCACGGTCACCCGGCGGTGGCCGGCGCCATCGACCTCGACATTCGCGCGCGGGCCCGGGTCACGGCCGGCCCGCACACGACCCTCGCCGTCACCGGCACCTGGGGCGTGTCCGCCAGCTCCGCCGACGAAACCCAGCTCGGTCGGGCCCTCGGGCGGCTGGTCGCCAGCGTCGCCCCGGGCCGGGCGTTCGCCATCGACGCCGTGACGACCCTGCCCGCCGGCGCCGGTCTCGGTTCCTCGGCTGCCCTGTCCGTGGCCACGGCCAGGGCCATTGCCGACGCGGTGGGCCGGGTGATGAACGCCGACGAGCTCGAAGCCGCGGCCAACGCAGCCGAGGCCGAGTTTCACGACAACCCCAGCGGCGTCGACGTCGCCCTGGCTGCCCGCGGTGGCCTGGGCGTGTTTCGCCGCGGCCGCGGCCTGCGCCCCATCCACGCAAAGCCGGAGCTACTCGCCGTGGGGCTTTCCGGCGAGCCGCGCTCCACCGGCACCATGGTCGCGCGCATCGGCCAGCAACTCCGCGACGAGCCCGACCGGGTGCGGCCCCTGCTGCAGCACCTGGGCGACGCCGCAACGGAGGGAGTGGTCGCACTGACCGCCAACGACCACGAGGAAATTGGCCACCTGTTCGACCGGGCCCAGCGGGCGCTGTACGAGCTTGGACTATCGACGGACCGCATCGATCAGCTGGTGTCCGTAGCCCGGCAAAGCGGTGCCCTCGGCGCCAAACTCACGGGGGCGGGCGGCGGCGGCGCCGTGATCGCCATGCCGGCCGAGCAAACCGTCGACAGCGCCGAGCGCATCGCCGACGCCTGGGCGGCCGTGGGATTCACCGCCTTCGTAACTCGAGTTGGAGTCGTTCGTTCGTGAGCAAGTTAGGCAAGGCCACGGCGCGCGCCTGCGCCAACATCGCCCTGGTCAAGTACTGGGGCAAGCGCGACCCGGTGTTGAACCTGCCCGCAGCCGGCAGCCTGTCGATGACCCTCGACGCGCTCGTCACCGAGACCAGCGTCGAGTTCGACGACGACCTGAACGCCGACGTGCTCATCCTCGACGGCGCGACCGCCGACGCGAAAGCCACGGCCCGCACCGCGCGGTGGCTCGACCTGGTGCGCGAGCGCGCATCGGTGACGGCGAAAGCCCGCGTGGTGAGCGGCAACAACTTTCCCACGGCGTCGGGCCTGGCGTCGTCGGCCTCGGCCTACGCGGCCCTGGCCCTGGCCGCAACCCGCGCCGCGAGCTACGCCGCCGACCCCGCCGAGCTGTCCGAGCTCGCGCGCCTCGGCAGCGGGTCGGCCGCGCGCTCCATCTTCGGCGGCTTCGTGGAAATGGCGCCGGGCGTGTCGTCGGACGGCAAGGACGCCGTTGCGCGCCCCATCGACGACGGCGGCGACTGGGACGTGCGCATGGTCGTCGCGGTTGTCGGCGGCGGCGTCAAAAAGTCGGTTTCGTCACGCGATGCCATGACCCACTGCGCGGAGACCTCGCCGCTGTACCAGGCCTGGGTCGGCTCGGTTCCCGGCGACATCGAGGCGGCCCGCGAAGCCATCGCCCGGCGCGACCTCGGCGCGCTCGGCGCCATCGCGGAGGGCAGCGCCCTCGCCATGCACGCGGCCGCGCTCGCGTCTCGACCGACCATTCGCTACTTTCGCCCCGAGACCCTCGCGGTCATGGCGCGGGTCGAGTCCCTGCGCGAGGCCGGCGCGCCGGCGTTCTACACCATGGACGCCGGCCCCCACGTCAAGATTCTCACCGCGGGGGATGCCGCCGACGATGTCGCTCGCGCGGTTCGCGACGTCCCGGGCGTGAGCGACGTGCTGCACAGCCGCATCGGCGGGCCGGCGGTGCTGCTCGACGACGGCTCCGCCGGCGCGGCCCGGCCATGACCGGCCCCGACGTCGCCCCGGTCGCGAGTGCTCCCGGCAAAATCCTGCTGGCCGGCGAGTACGCGGTACTCGACGGCGCGCCCGCCATCCTTACGGCGGTCGACCGCCGCGCCGTGGCGACGGCCGCCGCGTCGCCGCGCAAACACTCGCCGTTTCTGGCGGCGGTGGTCGCTCGAGTTGGCCAGCGCTACGGGGCCGACAGCGAAGCCGCGCGGCTCGCTGCCCGGGTGGTCGTCGACAGCGATGCGTTTGCCTCGGGCGGACGCAAGCTCGGGCTCGGCTCGAGCGCGGCCGTCACCGTTGCCGCGACGGCCGCCGCCCTCACCGCCGCGGGCGACCCGGTGCCGCGCGCCGACCTGCACGCCATCGCCCACCTGGCCCACGGCGACGGCCAGCAGCCCCGGGGCAGCCGCGGCAGCGGCGCCGACATCGCCGCGTCGGTCTACGGTGGCGTGATTGCCGCCACCCAGCGCGACGAGTCGGGCATGGCGCCCCTCGACGTGCAGCGCGTGACGTTGCCGCCGGGCGTGACCCTGATCCCGGTGTGGACCGGGACCCCGGCCTCCACCGGACCGCTGGTGGCCGCGGTGCGCGCCTTGCGGCGGCGAGACCGCGGCGCCTACGAGCGCATAATTGCACCGGTCGCGGCGCTGGCCGAGCTGCTCGCCACATCCGGCGGTGCCGCTGGCGCGAACTCAATCGACGTGACCCGGTTTGTCGAGGGTGTGGATGTCGCCGGTCGGGCTATCGCCGAGCTCGGCGCCGCCGCCGGGGTCGACCTCTGGATCGAGGCGCATTCGGAAGTCGCCAGGGTCGCCAGCGAATTTGCCGGAGCGGCCAAGCCCACCGGGGCCGGCGGCGGCGATTTGGCTCTGATTGCGGTACCTTCGAGCGAGGCAGCGGGGGCGCGCGCGGAACTTGCGCGACGGGGCCTTCCCGCCGTTGATCTTGGCCTGGAAAGCGATGGAGTTCGGATTGAAACCCCAGCCTCCGGGCGTATACATCCCGAGGCCCCCTGACCTGTGCCCATGAGTCGTCGCACGAGTTCAAGAATCCCCGGCTTTTACAAGCTCGACCTGGAAAGCCGCCGCCGGCGGGTCGCCGCGCACGGAAACCTGCGGCCCGACGAGCTGACGCCGCTCGATACCGGCGGCATCTGCGTCGAACGCGCCGACGGCATGATTGAAAACGTCATCGGCCGCTTCGCCCTGCCCATGGGCGTAGCGCTCAACTTTCTGGTCGACGACACCGACTACCTCGTGCCCATGGTCATCGAGGAGCCGTCCGTGGTGGCGGCCGCTTCCAACGCCGCCCGCATGGTGCGCGCCGGCGGCGGCTTTCGCACCGACGCAACCGCGCCCGTGATGATAGGTCAGGTGCAGCTGACCGACATCGCGTCTCCCGACGCCGCGGCCGGTGCGGTGCTCGAGCGCAAGCAAGAACTGCTCGCCGATGCGGCGGCGTTGGTGCCGCGACTGGTGGCCCGGGGCGGCGGCCCCAAAGACATCGAGGTCCGCGTGCTCTCCCGGCCCGGCCAACCCGATGGCGGCGTCATCGTGGTTCACCTGCTCATCGACTGCTGCGACGCCATGGGTGCCAACCTGGTCAACACCGTGGCCGAGGGCCTGGCGCCGGCGCTGGCGGAGATCGCCGGGGGCCGCGTCGGACTGCGCATCCTGTCGAACCTGTGCGACCAACGCCGGGTTCGGGTTACCTGCCGGGTCCCCGACGCCGCTCTCGTCTGCAACCAGCAGGTCGACGGCGCCGCCGTGCGCGAGTCGATCGTGGCGGCGTCGCGGTTCGCCGAGCTCGACCCCTACCGGGCCGCGACTCACAACAAAGGCCTCATGAACGGCCTCGATGCGGTCTTGTTGGCCACGGCCAACGACTGGCGCGGCGTCGAGGCGGGCGCGCACGCGTACGCCGCTCGGTCCGGCCAGTACAAGCCGCTCGCCGTCTGGCGAAGCGACGGCAACGAGCTGGTCGGCGACCTCGACTTGCCCATCGCCGTCGGCACCGTCGGCGGCGCCCTGCAGGTGCACGACGGCGCCCGCCTGGCCCTGGCTCTGCTGGCCGCCGACTCCGCCACCGCCCTCGCCTCGGTCGCCGCGTCGGCGGGCCTGGCCAGCAACCTGGCCGCGCTGCGCGCTTTGGCCACCGTCGGCATCCAACAAGGGCACATGTCTTTGCACGCTCGCATCGTCGCCCAGGCGGCCGGCGCCACCGGCAACCTCATCGAGGTCGTCGCCAGTGAGCTGTCGGCTCTCGGCGACGTCAAGCCCGAGCGGGCCCGAGAAATTCTCGCCCGGTTGCGCGCGTCCCGCGTCGCCACCGGCCTAGCACTCGAGGAGTCCCTGTGATCCATCGCGTAGCCAGCCGGCGCATCGGCCCCACTCCCCACGTTCCCCTGCCCCCCGAGCCGCTCGAGCTCGACGCGTGCTACCGCTACTGCGAGGCGACGGCCCGGGCTCGCCACCACAACTTTCCGGTCGCGTCGCTGTTCGCGCCGTCGAAGTTCAAAAAGCACATCTTTGCGCTGTACGCGTTCGCGCGCGCGGCCGATGACTTCGCCGACCAGCCCGAGTTCAACGGCCGCCGTTCGGTCGAGCTCGATCGGTGGGAGCAGCGCCTGGAAGCCTGCTACTACGGCGAGGCGCCGGACCACCCGGTGTTCGTCGCCCTCGCGGACACGGTCAACAAGTTCGAGCTGCCCATCACGCCGTTTCGCCAGCTGCTGGCGGGCTTTCGCCTCGACCTCGAGCAGCGGCGCATGGGCACCAGCGGCGACCTGCGCAACTACGCCGAGCTGGCGGCCGCGCCCATCGGGCAGCTCATGCTGTACATGACCGGCAATCGCGACATCAACATGATGCGCTTTGCCGAGGAGCTGTCGTGCGGCCTCGCCTACGCGAGCTTTTGGCAGGACATCGCCGAAGACCTCGACCGGGATCGAATTTATGTTCCCGCCGACGAACTGCGCTTTTTCGGCGTCACCGAGGCGGACCTGTTCGCCCGGCGCGAGACTCCCGAGATCGCAGCCATGGTGCGCTTCGGCGTAGCCCGCACCCGGGCGATCCTCGAAAAGTCGCGCCCGCTGGTCGACCGGGTCGGCTCGAGCTTCGCGATCGAAGTGGCGCTGGTGTGGCACGGCGGCATGCGAATCCTCGAAAAGATCGACGACCTGGGTGCAGCCATCTTGCACAAGCGTCCGCAGCTCAACAGCGTGGACAAAGCCCAGGCGGTCACGCGCGCCCTGGCCTGGCGCGGCGAGTCGATCGGCCCGCGCCTGCGCCGCCGGCTGCTGTCCGCTCTGTAGCCGCGTCGAGGGGCCAGACGGCCGCTCGATAACCTTGCGAAATCAATACCCGCCAGGCGCCGGTTTGCGGCGAGCAGAGGTTTTGTCGCGCCAGCGTCTGTGGTACGCGTAGGCACGATGTCGAAGGAATCCGTCATGGAGCGAGCGCTCATGGGCGTGGCTCACGCCCTGTTCATGAACCGGCTCCACTTGCTTCGGCTCACCGAGGTCGTCCGTCTTGGCATCACCCCGGACCAGGACGGAATCATGGAGCTCCCGCCCGAGCTCGACCTCGAAGTGCAGCAACAAGCCTACGACTACGTCACCACCTGCTTTCCGCAGGAATTTTCGGCGCTGCTCGCCGAGGTCAAGGCCGACTGGATCCGCCTCACCTAGCCGCGCGCTCGGAACCGGCGCGGCGCGCGGACCAACGGCGAACTAGTCGTCCCCGCCGCGCAAGCGAGCCAAGCGCTCCTTGACCGCCGCTTCGGCCCCCGACTCGCTGGGCTCGTACAGCGTCTCGCCCTCGAGCTGCTCGGGCAGGTACGACTCGTCGACGTAGTGTCCGTCGAAGTTGTGCGGGTATTTGTAGCCCTGCCCATGGCCCATCTTCTTCTGCATGGCCGTGGTCGCGTTGCGCAGCTTGTCCGGTACCGGCAGCGCTCCGTGCTCCCGCACCAGGCGCCGCGCGGCGGCGTAGGTCGTTAGCGCCGTGTTGCTCTTGGGCGCGCATGCGAGATAGGTCACAAGCTGGGTGAGCGGCAGCACGCCCTCGGGCATGCCGACGAACTCGTAGGCGGCCAGCGCGCTGGTCGCGAGGACCAACGCCTGGGGGTCGGCGTTGCCAACGTCTTCCGAAGCGAAAATCACCAGGCGGCGCAGGACGAACCGCGGGTCCTCACCGGCTTCGAGCATGCGCGCCATCCAGTAGGCCGCGGCGTCCGGGTCTGTGCCCCGCATGCTCTTGATGAGGGCCGACACCACCGAGTAGTGCTCGTCGCCGGCCTTGTCGTAGAGCAGCGTCTTTTGCTGCAGCGCCTCGGCCAGGATGTCCTCGGTAATCACCCGCTCGGTGCCCGGCGCGTCGCCGCCCTCGGTGCCTTCGTCGGTGCCGTCCTGGGTGCCCGGGGCCGCGATGAGGGCCGCGACCTCGAGCGCGTTGAGGGCCCGGCGCGCATCCCCCGCCGAGCGCTCGATGAGCTGGTCGGTGACCTCGTCCGCGATCGTGACTCCCAGGGTGCCGAGACCACGCTCCCGGTCAGACAAAGCCCGGGCGACCAGCGCGCGAATCGCCTCGTCGGACAGCGGCTCGAGCCGCAAGACCCGGCAGCGCGACAGCAGCGGCGCGTTGACTTCGAACGATGGGTTCTCGGTGGTCGCGCCGATGAGCACGACGGTTCCCGCCTCCACGTGCGGCAACAGCGCGTCTTGCTGCGACTTGGAAAACCGATGGATCTCGTCGATGAAAAGGATTGTTCCGTAGCCGTACTGATCCCGGCGCGTTTGCGCGCGAGCCACGACCGCGCGAATGTCTTTGACGCCGGACTGCACCGCCGACAGCTGGGCGAAGTCGGCCCGGCGCTGGCTGGCGACTATTCGAGCCAACGTGGTCTTGCCGGTCCCAGGGGGGCCCCAAAGGATCAGAGAGGGGAGTCGACCCCCAGTGGCGAGACGCGCCAGCAGCTTGCCCGGCCCGAGCAGATGCTCCTGGCCGACGTAGTCTTGCAATGATGTCGGCCGCATACGCTCGGCGAGCGGCTGGCCGCGGCGGTCTTTATCAGATTGGTGGGAGAACAGGTCCACGGTAAGGCAGGGGCGTTCGAGGAGAGTACTGCGGCTAACGGTCCTCAGGATGCGCCGACTGGGGAGAGCACCCTGGTGAGTCTATTACCCGCTGCCGAAAATGTCGGTCCCTGGGACCACCCGGGTTTTTCTAGCCCCTTAGGTCCGATGAACGTCGGTTTGACCCATGGCATCGGTCGTGCAGTACCTCGGGGCGTCATGAGCACTTCGCTTCACCTCGTGTACCAGTACCGGCAGCTCGCCGTGAAGTGCGAGCGGCGTGGTCTGAACATGGCCGAGGTAGAGCTGCTCGAGACCATCGAGGCGCTCTTTAGCAAGCGCGCCCCGGATGGCCGCCGCCACTCCACCCGGGAAGAGGTGTCGATGGTGGCCGAGCTGCGCATGGGCGGTCGCCGGGATCGCGTCGCCATCGAAAACGTCAGCCTCGGAGGCATGGTGTGCCACCAGGCCCGCGGAGCCGACGTCGGCGACACCGTCGAGGTCGTGATCGACGACGACGAGCTCTGCCTGTCGTACCGATTCAAAGCCGACGTCTGCTGGAGCCAGGGTGGCGAGGGCGACGACGAAGACCGCTCCCTCGGCCTGCGCTTTTGCGGCTCTCCCCTGCTGCTGCGCCACGCGCCGCCGGACGAAGGCCGCGCGCTGTCCGACGACGGCGAAGAGTTCGACGTCAACACCGTGGTCGACGCCGACTGCGCCGCCGCGTAGGGCCGGCGTCGCGAACGACGGGGCTACTCGGTCCGCTTGGCCGCGGCTTCAAGTCCGCGAAACCGCGCCGCGGGCAGCAGCCGGTAGCCGGCGACGTCGGCGTTGAGCACCGCCACGTTGTCCTCGTGCCACAGCGGCACAACGGGCAAGTCGTCGGCCAGGATTTGCTGCACCTCGGCGTAGATCAGGCGCCGGCGCGCCCGGTCCGACACGCGCCGCCCCTCGGCGGTCAGGTGGTCGATGCGATCGTTGCGGTAGCGCCAGCGGTTGAGCAGATTCCAGTTGTCCTCCGAGGGGATTCGCGAGCTGTGATAGAAGGCGAAATAGTAGTCGGGCTCCGAGATGGGCGACGTTTGCATCGAGCCGAGCTGAAAGTTGCCGCGCTTGATGTCGGACAGAAACGTGCCGAACTCATACGAGCGAACCTCGACGTCGATGCCCACCTCGGCTAGCTGCGCGGCGATGACCCGCGCGAGCGCGACGCGAAACTGGTCGGAGCTGGTCTTGTACGTCAGTGAGAGACGCGGCCGCGGCCCATCGCCGTCGGGGTCGGGAAAACCGGCCTCGTCCAGCAGCGCCCGCGCTCGCTCGGGCGCGTACGGGTAGCGCGTTACGTCGGCGTCGTAGGCCCAGTGCGACGGCGGCAGCAGGCCCGACGCCAGCACCGCACGGCCGCCGAACTTGGCCTCGACGATGCGCTCGCGATCGATGGCGAGTGCAATCGCGCGGCGCACCCGCACGTCGGCCAGGGCCGGGTCCTCGGTGTTGAACATCAAGTACGACAGAATGGCGCTCGGCCCCGTCACCACGGTCAGCCGCTCTCGCTCCTCGACCTCGCCGATCAGATCGTATCGAAGCGTGTTTTGCGCGAAATCGGCAGACCCGCCGACCAGCATGAGCAAGCGAGCGTTTGCGTCGCGAATCACGCGCACGTCGACCTTCGGTATCGGAGCCGCGCCCCCGTGGTAGTGCGGGTTGCGCTCGAGGCGAACGCGCTCGCCGTGAAATGCGGCAACCCGAAACGGCCCCGCGCCCACAACCCGACCTCCGACGAACTTGCCGCCGCCCGCGTTCGCCGCGGCCCGAGAGACGATGCCGAAGTCCATGTCGGTCATGAAGTTCGCCAGCGGTTTGTTCAGGTAGAAGCGGACTCGTCGGTCGTCGATGGCCTCGACGCGCTCGAAGCGGTCGATGAAGCCCTGCCGGTACACGCTGTCCGAGTCCGGCGTCATCATGGACTGGTAGGTGTAGGCGACATCGTGGGCGGAAACCGGACTGCCATCGCCGAACCGAGCGTCCTTTCGCACCACCGCCTCCCACACGATCGGCTCGCCCTCGTCGTTGTGAGTCACGGGCTCGAGCGACGCCGCCAGCTCGAGCGCCGGCTCCAGCGAGGGCTGGTCGATGGACGTCAACCCCGGCGCGACGAGCTTCGAGAGCTTGCCGTCGGTGCTTCCCAGCACGTAGCGCGGGTCGAGATCGCGGATCGTCGTGGGCACCAGAACCACCAGGGTGTCGTCGGGCGTCCGCCGGGTCTTGCCCTCACAGCCGGACACCAGCGCGCCGATGAGCGCACCGGCCAGCGCGAAACCGAACAGCTGGCGCACCGGCGCGCCGACAATTGTGCCGGGCGTGAGCCGGGTGCTACGTTGCTTCATAGATGCCGAGGGTCGCCAGAGCATGGTGGGCGGTTGCGTCGCTCGCCGCGTGCCTTTGTCTTCCCACGCCCACCGCCCGCTCGCAAGAAGCAGCGACCGGGCCCGAGGCGCAAAGCGAGCTCGATCGGCTTTCCGACGAGCTCGACCGGGCCGTTCGCGACCGCGGCGCACTGTCCACGGCGCGGGTCGGAATTTCGGTGGTCGATCTGCTCAGCGGCCGCGAGCTCTACGCGCGCGACGGGGACGGCGCCTACAACGTCGCCTCGAACACCAAGATCGTCACCACCGCCGCCGCGCTGGCGCTGCTCGGCCCCGAATTCACCACGGCCACGGAGGTGTTCGCGGGCGAGCTCGAAGCCAGCGGCGCCATCAAGGGCGACCTCTTCCTGGTCGCGCGCGGCAACCCGTACCTGTACACCGAAGACCTCGACGACCTCGCCCGGCAGCTTTCCCGGGCCGGCGTTCGCCGCTTTACCGGCGGCATTACCGTCGACGACACCTACTTCGACAGCGACGACCTGCCGCCGCACTTCGACGAGCAACCCGACGAGCAGGCGTCGTTTCGCGCGCCTGTCGGGGCGCTGTCGCTCAACTTCAACGGCGTCAACCTGTCGGTGCGGCCCGGTCCGGCCGTGGGCGCGCCGGCTATCGTCGATGTCGACCCGCCAAACGGTTACGTGCGGGTCGTGTCGTCGGTCCAGACATCCGGCCGCGGCCGGACCCGTCTCGCGGTTCGCACCAACGAGCTGCCCGACGCCCTCGAGCTCACCGTCGCCGGACAGATCCGGGTCAACGCGTCCCCGCGAAACCTCCGGCGGCGGGTCCCCAACCCGCTGCGCTACGGGGCGACCGCCTTCGCCAAAGCCCTGGCCCGCGAAGGGATTCGCCTCGGCCGCGCCGACGTGCGCCGGGGCCCGGTTCCCGTGGACGCGACCCGCTACGCCGGGCGCTCGAGCCCGCCCGTCGCCGAGATGGTCCGTGCGCTCGGCAAGTTCTCGAACAACTTCGTCGCGGAAACGTTGCTCAAGATCATCGGCGCCGAAGTCTCCGACGCGCCGCTCGCACCGGCGACCTGGAAAGACGGCCTGCGCGCGGTGCGCAGCTACCTGACGGACACGGTCGGGCTGGCTCCCAACTCGTTTCGCTACGAAAACGGCTCCGGCTTGTTCGACAGCAGCGAGTTCTCCCCGCGCCAGATGACCCGCGTGATTCGAGCGGCCTACTCCGACTTTCGCATCGGCCCCGACCTGCTCGCCAGCCTCGCCATCGGCGGCGCCGACGGCACCCTGGCCACGCGCATGCAGCAAAGCGACGCCGAGCGCCAGGTGCGCGCCAAAACCGGCACCCTCGACGAAGTCTCCGCCCTGTCGGGCATCATCGCCACCGACATGCGCCGGCCCCTGGCGTTTTCGATCCTCGTCAACGACATCCCCCGCGCCCGGGGCAGCCTCCCCGCCGCCCGCGCCATGCAGGACGAAATGAGCTCCATCATCGTTCGCTACCTGCAGCGCACCAGCGAGTAAGCGACCAACGTCGCCGCTCAATGCGAGACCGAATCCGAGGCCGGCGGCCGAGGCCGAGACCGAATCCGAATCCGAGGCCGAATCCGAGACCGAGGCCGAATCCGAGGCCGAATCCGAGACCGAGACCGAGACCGAGACCGGTCGACGCGACCGGACGCGAGTCCCCAGCCACGGTGGGCCCGCCTCGGGCGGGTTTGCGGCCGGCGTGCTAGTTTCATCGCGATGGGTCCTACAGCAGGCGGAGCCGGGGTGCTCACTCTTGTTGCCACCGGCTTGCTCGCATGCGCCGCGCCGACCGCGCCTCGACCAGCGCCCTCTCTGGTCGCGCCGCCGGCGCCCCCGAAAACCGCCCACGGACTTTCCGTCGCGTCAACGCCGGCAGAAGTCGGGCTCAAACTCGAGGCCGTCGACGCTCTCGTCAGTCGCGCCCGATCGCAACAGTCGAGCGCGCTCGTGATCCTGAAAGACGGGGCGATTGTGATCGAGGACTACGTCGGGGGCGACGCCAACACTCCGTTGCTCACGATGAGCGTCACCAAGTCCGTCGTCGCCATGGCCTACGGCGTCCTCGTGACCCGCGACGGCACCGAGCTACTCGATCGCCCCCTTGGCGACTGGCTGCCGGAGCTGGCAGACGAACGGAAACGGCAAATCACCCTGCGCCAGCTCCTGAGCCACACGTCCGGCCTCGACCCCGGCCGCGCCGATTTCTCGAAAGAGGGGATTCTCGAGCACGCGCTCGCGGCGCCGATGAGTTTCGCCCCGGGGGCGCACGTTCAGTACAACAACAACGCCTGCGACCTGCTGGCTGCTCTCTTTGTGCGAGTCACCGACGGAGAGTTCCTCGACGACTTCCTCCAGCGCGAGCTGTTTGGTCCCCTGGGGATTCAGGGCGCCCACTGGGTAAAGGATCGGTACGGTGTGGCCCGGGGAGCCGGCGAGCTCTTCTTGCGCCCCATCGACGTGGCGAAGCTCGGGCAGCTCATGCTCGACGGCGGCACGTGGCAAGGTCGTCAAATCCTGTCGGCGGACTGGATCTCGCTGGCGACGGGCCCCGGACAACCCTGGTACCCCGCCTGGGGACACCTGTGGTGGCGTCACGCCGACTACGACTACACCCTGTCCGCCAACAGCCTCGATGTGTGGCGCCAACTCGGCGTCGCGCCAGGCGCAATAGAAGCCGCGCGTCCCCTTGTCGGCCGGCGTTTCGCGACCCGGGACGAGGCAATGGCCGCTGTGCGCGACGCACTGGGTGACGGCTCGTTTGCGTCCGCGAAGGAGAGATTCGACGCAGACTTCACCCGGTCGCCGTTCGACCGGGTCCAGCGCGGCCCCATGACCGCGTACTACGCCGAGGGATGGCTAGGTCAGTACCTGGTCGTGGTGCCGGAGTCCCGAATCGTCGCAGTGCGCATGCGAGCCAACGATCAAGCCGCCCTGAGCGATCCGCAGAACAACACCTACCGCGACTTCGTTACCGACATAGTCGCACTCGGAACCTCGCCAACGACAGCACCACAGCCCACCAGCGAGTAACCACCCACCCTAAAGCCGCCCCGAGCCCGAGCCCGAGACCGAGTCCGACTCCGACCCCGAATCCGAGACCGAGACCGGATCCGAGCCCGACTCCGAGGCCGAGCCCGAGACCGAGTCCGACTCCGACCCCGAATCCGAGACCGAGACCGGATCCGAGCCCGAATCCGAGCCCGAGGCCGAGACCGAGACCGAATCCGAGGCCGAGGCCGAGGCCGAGACCGAATCCGAGGCCGAGGCCGAATCCGAGACCGAGGCCGAATCCGAGACCGAGGCCGAATCCGAGACCGGATCCGAGACCGAGACCGGATCCGAGCCCAAGGCCGCCCCCGTGCCAGCCTCCGAAGCCGAGCTGCGCCCCCACTCAACGCCACCAGTCACGAGGCCACCTGCCCAACCACGGCGGCCCAGGCCTAACGCCAACGCCCGCAGCCGCGCCCAACCAACAACAATCTGCCGGCCCACGGGCCGGCACCGCCCGAAACCCTCCACTCCCCCGGACCGAGCAAACACCCGGCCACCGAAACACCAAGGGGCGGAGTCGGTTGGGGTTGTCCGCGCGCAGTTCGGACCGCACGCGCCAACGTCCATGCTCGGCACGACGCCCTGCGCCCCACGCCAACGATCAGCGGACCGTATGCCTGAGCACGGACAACCCCAACCGCGTAGCCCCGGTCGTCCTTCCTCCCCGCCCAGGTGCCCGACCGCACGCAGCACGACCAAACGCAGCACGACTACACGCAGCACGACCCAACGCAGCACGACTACACGCAGCACGACCCAACGCAGCACGACTACACGCAGCACGGTCGCTCACCGCACGACCGCGCATCGCCGTCTTTGCCCAGGCGCTAAAACGCCCGACCAAAGAACCCAGCCCCAGGCCCTAGCCCTTCAGCTTGTCTCGCAACCGCCGCAATCCGAGCTCGGTCTTCCCATCCTCTATGCGACCGTCCACACAATCCCGAATCGCCTGGTCAAGCTCGATCCAGTGCAGCTTTGCGCCCTCTTCCATGGGCGAACCATCGCCCTGAGGCGCCGACGGCCGCGCGTTGCCCCGCACCTCGGCGGCGCAAATCCAGTAGCGCTCGGGCATGGCGCCGGGCGTCGGAAAGCTACCCACACCGAGCAGCTCAATCTCGTCGGCAGAGATGTCGTAGCCGCTCTCTTCCTTGACCTCGATGGCCGCCCGGGTGGACAGGCCGACCAAACCGTCGTCACCGGCCTCGACAATGCCCGCGACCAGCTCGCGAAAGAACAGGTAGCTGCGACCATCGGGCACCGGCTGCGTCGGCTGGTTGGCTCGGCCAAAGCGCAGGGCGGGCCGCAGCCCGTCGCGCAACAGCACTTCGACCCGCGCGCCGATCTGGCGGTAGATCGCCACGACCACCGCATCGATGCCCTTTGGGCGCACCGCAAAGTCGCAGGAATACTCGTCCGACAAACTACCGTCGGCCCGCCGATTGCGCAGCTTGAGCCGCCGCACTTGCAAAAAGCCCTCGCCGCCTACGGTCTCGTCTGCCAGCACCTCGATGTCGGTCACGTCGGCCATGGCCGCAATGTAGCCGTTTGACGGGAACGCGCCCGTCCTGCGAGAGTCCTTGCGTGCGCCTTTACACCGCCAGCTTCGCCGTCAACCCACGCCGGGTAAAGATCTACCTCGTCGAAAAAGGCCTCGCCGATGCCGTCGAGCAGGTCAAGCTCAACATGCTCGAAGGCGAGCACCGAACCCCCGAATTTCGCACGAAAAATCCCCTGGGCAAGCTGCCGGTCCTCGAGCTCGACGACGGCCGGATTCTCACCGAGTCGTCCGCTATCACCACCTACCTCGAGGCCCTTCACCCGGACCCGCCGCTGTGGGGGGGAACCGATCCCTGGCGGCGGGCCAAGGTGCTCGAGGCCGAGCGCCTCGCCGAGCTCGGCCTGCTGTATCCCGCCGGCATCGCGTTTCAGCACACGAGTCCGTTTTTCGCCAAGCGCATGACCCAGAGCGCGGACGCGGCCGACGGCGCGCGCAAGCAGTTTGCCAAGTTCGTGCACCGCTTCGACGGCATCCTGGCTAGCGGCCAACCGTGGCTCGCCGGCGACGAGTTCAGCATGGCCGACATCAGCGCCATCTGCGCCGTTGACTTCGGCGCGGCCGCCGGCTGCGCACCGCCGGCCGAGGACGGTCACTTTGCCGCCTGGCTCGAGCGCGTTCGCGAACGCCCGAGCTGCCAGATCAAGAAGAAGACGAGCAAGTAGCCATGCCGGACCTGTCGGGCCAACGCGCCGTCGTCACGGGCGCCTCGAGCGGCATCGGCCTCGAGATGGCGACGCTGCTGGCGAGTTGGGGCTGTCGGCTGGTGCTGGTGGCGCGCCGCCGCAAGCGCCTCGACGCCCTGGCCGAGTCGCTGCAAGCAGCCCACCAGGTCGAGGTCGAGGTCGTGGCCGCGGATCTTTCGGTGCCGGGCGCGGCCGCCGCCCTGGTCGCCGACGTTTACGAAAACGGCTCTGTCGATATCCTGATCAACAACGCCGGCTACGGAGACTTCTGCCGGGTTCTCGACCGCGAGTGGGCCGACACCCAGCGCATGATTCAGCTCAACATCGTGACCCTGTCGGAGCTGACGATCCTGGTGGCGCGCCGCATGGTCGAAGCCGGACGCCCGGCGCACGTGCTCAACGTCGGGTCCGTCGTGGGCTTTTTTCCGCCGCCGTTCTTCGCGACCTATGCCGGCACCAAGGCCTACGTCGCGAACTTCTCCCTGGCGCTGGCAGCCGAACTCAAGCGCACGAACGTCAGCGTGACGTGCCTGTCGCCGGGACCGGTCGCAACCGAGTTCGCCGACGTCGCCAGCATGGAGGCGCCCGGCATCGCCAGCGCGCTGATGATGAGCCCGGCGCGCTGCGCCCGGGCCGGCCTGCGCGCCATGCTGCGCGGGAAGCGCCACTGCGTGCCGGGCGTGTTCAACAAACTCACGTTGTTGTTCAATCGCCTGGTGCCGCGACGAACCGTCGGGGCGATAATGGTGGCGCCGCTGCCCGAGCCCGCGCCGGCCTCGACCGGCAGCGCCCGCACTCCCGACCAGGCCCAACCATGACCAACCTTTTACCGTCCGACGCCGCCAACACCCGCCGCTGGGACGGACGCGCCGCCGGCCGCTACGAGGTCTGGTACGCCACTTTCAACCACCGCGCCACCGGCACCGGCTACTGGATTCGATACACCCTCGAGGCCCCGACGGCCTCGGCCGGCGCCAACGACCGGCGCCCGTACGCACAGCTGTGGTTCGCCCACTTCGATCCGCGCGACCCGTCGCGAACGTTCGGCATCAACAAGCGCTTCGAACTGCCGGATCTGTCGTGCGACGAGTCCCCGTTCGCGGTTCGCATCGGCACCGACTCGCAGCTCACCAACGAGGGGATGGCCGGCTCGCTGTCCGGCGACGGCCACGACGTCTCGTGGGACCTGGCGTGGGCGCCCGCCGACAGCGTCTTTCGGCTACTCCCCGACGTCATGTACCGGCGCGGTGGGCTCGGCGACACCACCGTCCTTTCTCCCAACCACACGGTCGCCTTGCGCGGCACCGTTACCGTCGATGGGACCGTGCACACGTTCGACGGCGAGCCCGCCGGTCAAACCCACCTGTGGGGCAAAAAGCACGCCCACCGGTGGGCGTGGAGCCACTGCAACGACTTCCTGGACAGTCCGGGGACCGCGTTCGAGAGCCTCACGGTGACGCTCAAGCGCGGGGCCGCCGTGCTGCCGCCCCTCACCGTGGCAAGCCTGACCCACGAAGGCCGGACCTACGCGTTCAACCAGTACCGCCACACTCTGCGCAACCGCGGCACCCTGGGCACGTCCAGCTACGAGCTTTCCGCCGTGGGGGCGAACGCGCGCCTGGACGCCGCCTACACCTGCCGGCCCCGGGACATGGTCGTCGCGACCTACGAAGACCCCGACGGAGAGCTTTGCTTCTGTCGAAACACCGAGATCGGCGACCTGCGAATCACCCTGTGGACCCGCCGGGGCCCGCTCGACCGCTGGCGCGAACACCGGCGCCTCGTGGCTCCGGGCCGCGGACACTTCGAAATCGGCGACCGCGACCGGGATCCGGCGATCGAGACCGTCCATACCACCGTCGGCTAACGGGCCTTTTTCGCGACCGCGGGATCGCGTAGGATGCCCCGGCTTTGAGCGACTCCCCGACCGAACTGCAGCGCACGGTGCTGCACGACCGCCACGTCGAGCTGGGCGCCCGCATGGTGCCGTTCTCGGGCTGGCGCATGCCTGTGCAGTACACGGGCATCAAAAAGGAGCACGCGATCGTTCGCGAGACCGCGGGCCTGTTCGACGTCTCGCACATGGGCGAGTGCGGCTTGCGCGGACCGCGCGCCGCCGAGGCCGTTCAACGCCTGGTCACCAACGACGTTGGCAAGCTCGCCCCCGGCAAGGCTCTGTACACCGTGATGTGTTACGACAGCGGCGGCATCGTCGACGACTGCATCGTCTACCAGCGCGCGGACAACGACTACCTCATCGTTCTCAACGCCGGCAACATCGCCAAGGACCTGGCCTGGATTCGCGAGCATGCGTCGCCCCTGTGCGATGTCGTGGACGAGTCCAACGACACGGCGCTCATTGCGGCGCAGGGACCGCGCGCCGTCGCCCTGGTCGACGGGCTCGCCGATGTCGACCTGGCTGCCACGCCGCGGTTTTCGTTCGCCACGGCGTCGGTGGGCGGCATCGCGTGCATGGCTGCGCGCACCGGATACACCGGCGAAGACGGCTTCGAGCTGGCGTGCAAGCCCGACGACGCGGTCCCTCTGTGGAACGCCCTGCTCGATGCCGGCGCGGCCCCCTGCGGCCTGGGGGCCCGCGACACTCTGCGCCTCGAGGCGCGGCTTTCGCTCTACGGCAACGACATCGACGAGACCACGACGCCCTACGAGGCGGGTCTGGGCTGGGTGGTCAAACCCGACGCGGGCGACTTCATCGGCAAAGAGGCCCTGGTCGCCCAGAAGGCCGCCGGGGTGCCGCGCAAGCTCGTAGGCTTTGTGGTCGAAGGCCGCGGCATTCCGCGACACGGCTACCCGATCGTCGACCGCTCCCTCGCCGAGAATCAGCAGCAAATCGGCACGGTCACCAGCGGCACCACGGGCATCACCGTGGGCAAGAGCATCGGGCTCGGCTACGTACCCGCGGACCGGGCCAAGGTCGATACCGCAATTACCATTGACTGCCGCGGCAAAGACGTCGAGGCTCGCATCGTCAAAGGCGCCTTCTACAAGAGCGTCTGACCTCCCAACCGACCCACAACCAGCGCACGAAGACACATGGCCGACGACATCCCCAGCGACCTGTTTTACACCCGAGACCACGAGTGGGCGCGCATCGATGGCAACAAGGCCACGATCGGAATCACGAAGTTCGCCGCCGACCAGCTCGGCGACGTGACCATGGTCGAGCTGCCCGACGAGGGCGACACCGTGGCCAAAGGCGATGTCTTCGGCACCGTGGAGAGCGTTAAGTCCGTCTCGGACCTGTTTGCTCCCCTCGACGGCAAGGTCCTCAAGGTCAACGACCCGCTCGGCGACTCGCCCGAGTACGTCAACGAAGACCCGTACGACGAGGGCTGGATGATCGTCCTCGAGCTGGCGTCGCCCGACGACAAGGCCGAGCTCATGTCGGCCGAAGACTACGCCAAGCTCGTCGCCGAACAGGAATAGTCGTTCCCGCTAGCGGTAGCGGAAAATCTTCCAGCCCGCGCGATTGTTGATCTGGAACATGAACCCGAACCGAAAGGTGATGAGTTCACTGTTCGCATCGACCAGGGCGCCGGGCGGGTTTGGAAACGGCTGGGCCAGGCGAAACGCCTTCACGGCTTCGTCGTCGAGAAAGTCCACGCCCGATGGCTGGGCAACCCAGACGTTGTTGAGGGTCCCGTCGGGTTTGAGCGACACCGTCACCACCGTCAGGCGGTCTTTCGAACCGTAGATGTTCCCGCGCGGGTCGCGCATTCGATAGGCCCGCTGCGGGTGCCAGTTTTGGCGAACCTGGCCCTTCACCCGGTTGAAGAACGTGGCGTGCTTCCACCGCTTGGCGTTGAGGGCCGTGCCCTCGCCTTCGTCGATGCCGGGGAGATAGTCGTCAGAGCCCTGCGCCACGATTTTGTTGATCGTCTCCGGCGACGGCGCCAGGGCCCGGGCTGAAAGGCGCGGCGCGCGACTGCCGCCGCCGTTTTCGCCTTTCTCGCCCACCAGCCCGTCCGGCTGGCGGGTGTCGAAGCGCCGGCCCAGGCGCGGTGCCAGGCCGTCGGGGCTCACCTCCTCGAGGCCAAAATCCTCGCCCGCCCGTTCGGTCGGCTGCTCGGCGGCGCGCATGGACAACGCCCCGGGCTTGCCCGGTGCCCCGGTGCGCGACGGGTCGGGCGCAGCGGCCACCGCCGGCTCGCTGTCGGCCGCCGGCGAGTCCTCGCCGTCATCCGGAGCGTCGGCTGGCTCGGCGTCCGGTGCGGTTTCGGCGTCGGCGCGTTCGTCGGCCCTGGACTCTGGCGAGTCCGCGGGCGGCTGGTCGCTCGGCGGCGGCGACGGGGGGCCGCCGTCGGGTCGCCCCCGCTTGATGGTTTCCTTGTCGACCTTGCTGTCGTACTCGGCCCGAAAGTCGGCCTCGTCGGGGCGCGTCTCGATATCGGGTTTGGCAATCTCGACGACTTGCCCCGAGGCGTCGGGGTCGTCTTCTTTTTCCGGCTCGTCCTCCTCTTCTTCGGGCGCATCGACCAGCTCTTCGAGAGGCGGCAGATTGACGATGTCGGCCTCGAGAATCGGCGTCGGCGTTATCTCCGCCAGCTCCGGGGTATCGAGGGGCTGACGACATCCGACCGAGTCGATTCGGTAGCGCGAATAGGCGCGCTCGCGACAATCGGCACCGTCATCGCGCACCTTGCACAGCGCCAGCCGCGCCGCCGTTCGCATGGTGACCGCGCCTTGACAATCCAGATCGACCAGAGCGTCGTCGACTTCGACGAGGCTTCCCGCATCGGTTGGCTCATCCAGGTTGATGTCGGCGTCGACCCGGAACTTTGCCAGCGCCGCGGGGTCCACTTGCGGCGGCTCGATCACGGCCAGCAGCACCAGGTGAGCGACCGTGGCGGCGACCGTCACGCCGATGCCGCGCGTCCACTGCTCTCGCTGTCCGGATCGGGGATAAAACGATGCCACGATACCTCGCGCGAGCCGCCCTGCGACCGCCCGCCCCCATCATTATAAGGCTGCATCGACCAACGGCACCGCCGACTTTATCGGCGGCGAATGCCTATCGAATCCAGGGGTTTCGAAACGCGTACGGAGCGCGCACGGTGATGGCACGGCGCTCGCCGAGAACGTCCGCGGGCACCGGACCAAACGGCGCCGCGCGGGCGATGGCGTTCGTTACCTGCTCGTCGAACTCCTCGTAACCGCTGGATTTCTCGATGCGAACCCGGGTGACCCGGCCGTCGGCGTACAGCGTAAAGCGCACCACCACCTCGCCCTGCTCCAGGGAGCGAGCCAGCGCCCGGGGGTACCTGACCAGCGAATCCAGGCGCGCATACATGGTCCGAAAGTAAGGGTCCGTCCGCCAGGCCTGCACGGCCAGCTCCGGAGCGCCGCGGTCGACGGGGGCACGAACCGCCGCGTTGCCGCGCCCGCGGCGGCGCGCTCCGCGCCCCGACCGCGTCTCCCCCCGCCCCGTCACCCCCGGGCGCCGAGCGCTGCCGCCGGCGGCCGGCCGGGTGAGATCGAAGGGAGCGGGGTCGGTCTCGTCGCTCGACGCGATGGCGGACGCGTTGTCGACCAACCGCCCGTCTCGCGGCGACTCGGTCGCCGGCGGTCCGAGCGCGACGAGGGGCGACGCGTCGACCGCCACCAGCACGCCGACCGTGCGGCTCGCACGCGGGTCGCTCGCCGGCAGCGCGTCGTCGGCCGCGGAGCCCGTGTCGTCGATGGCCGCGGGTGTTTCGTCGTTGCCGTCGGCAAGCGGGGGCGACAACTCTCGCTGCCCATCTCCGGCCTTGCGCCGACGCTCCCGCGCGCGGTCGTCGAAAGCCTGCTCCGGCGCGCGCGCGATCGACTCGTCGCTTCGCCGATCGCGGCCCGTGCGCGTTCGGGGAAGCTGGTAGCGACGCGCGTCGGTCCACAGCTGCGCGCGTTTGTCTTCGCGATCGTCGCGCCCAGACGACGCGCGGCTTCCGGCGTCAGCCACGCCGCCGCGCGCTGCCGCCCGCGCCCCGGCCATGTCGACAGCAGCCGACGGCGCGGGATGGGTTCGATCGAGTCGGGCCTCTTCCCCCGTCGCATCCACGGGGACAGGCGGCGCGGCCAGCTCGGGCGGCAATTCCTCGACCAACACCAGCGCCACCGGCTCGACCAACTTGGTCTCGCGATTCGCCTCCTCGTCGACGAACAGTCCTTCGTCGTCCAGGTCAGCCGCCGCGCTGGCTCCGCCCTGCATGTCGACCCAGAACAGCGCGCCGGCGCTGCGCCCGGGAACAACGGCGCCGGCCAACGCAAAGCCCGCAGCGTGCAGTACGAGCGCCGCCAGCAGGGCGACGCCACGGCGGGCCCCCGGCGTCATTCGCTAAGTATGCGGCGCGAACTGCTCCCTGTCACGAACGCCGCCGACCAGCGCTACATCACGGCGTGAGAGCGCTCTAACTCCGCCAAACGGCGCGCAAGTTCGTCGCGTTCGCGCTCGATTCGGGCGAGCCGCGTCCGCAGGCCCCGAACGCACCGACTGTCGGTGACCAGGCGTTCCACGGCGGCAACCAGCTCGTGGCGGTCGATTGGCTTGTGAAAAAACGCGTGCGCTCGCCCGCGATTGACCGCGTCCACCGCGATCTCGAAGTCGAGATTGGCGGTCACCATGACCCGCACCAGCTCGGGCGCGACGTCGAGCGAGCGCTCCAGCATTTGGATGCCCGTCATGCCCGGCATCCAGTAGTCGGTGATGACCACGTCGAAGCGACCGGCGCGCAGGCGCGCGAGCGCCTCTTCACCGGTCTCGGCAATCACCGTGTCGAATCCGCGGCGAAACACCCGACGCAAGAACGCTGCGTTCTCGGGTTCGTCATCAACAAGGAGCATGCGCACGTCGTCAGTCACGTTTCCCCCGGCGGCTAAGAAACCAACCATCCCCCTCCGCTTTCGACCGGCTCAGCCGTAGTCGAACGACGCTGGTTGCGTCGACGCGGATCTCGAACCTCTACCAACCGCTCGTCACACTACAGACTCCAAGAGCGCTCCCGCAAGTCGCGTTACCACAAGTTCGTCTGACTCGGACTCGCCGAACCGCGGTCGGTAAAGCCGGTTGCTCCGGAGCGAGCGGCAATCATTGTTCTCTTCATGAGACCCCGTCCAATTACTCCCGGTCCCGGTCAGATTTCCGTTTGGGATTTTCCTCGACCTCCTGCACTTGAACGCGAGTTGCGAACCATTCGAGTGATGCGAAACGGCCAGGTCGTCGCCGAGACGAACCGCGGTATGCGGACCCTCGAGACTTCGCATCCGCCGGTCTACTACGTGCCGCCCGACGACGTGCAGGACGGTCTGTTGGTGCCCAGCCAACGCATGCGCGACACGCTCTGCGAGTTCAAAGGCGTGGCGACGTACCTCGCGCTCGCTGCCCCCGGCGGAGAGTCGGGGGCCGCCGACCCGGCCGCCTGGAGCTACCGCGACGTGATTCCCGCTTTCGAGGCAATGCGCGGGTATATAGGTTTTTATGCACGAGTCTTCGACTGCTTTTTGGGCGACGAGAAAGTCGCGCCGCAGGAGGGCGAGTTTTATGGGGGCTGGATCACGAAGGAGCTCGTAGGGCCGTTCAAAGGCGGTCCAGGCACGTGGGGCTGGTGACGCCAAAAACGGGCCCCGTTCGCATACCCGCGCTATCGTTCGCCTATGGCGATGTTCGAGGGCCCAACGCGGGACGACGTGGTGGCCAAGCTGCGCAGCAAGCGGCCCCACAAGCACTTGCCAATCACCCTTGGCGACGGCCAGCCCCTGGCCATCATCGACCGCGAAGACAAGCCCGACGACGCTCGCTGGCTGCTGCGTACCCTGTCCGTCGACGACGACCGAGCTCGGGCCGAGGGCGAACGGCGCCTCGCCGCCGGCGAAGCCTGGATGCCGGAGATGCGCTGGCAGTTCGCCGAACCGGCGGATGTTGTTTTGCAAGCCACAACCGCCGCCGGCCTGGCCGACGCGATCGAAGCCGCCGACCTCCCGTACTTTCGCAAGTAGGCCGTGGGTACCAAGCGCCGCGCCCTCGACGACGCGCCCCGCGTGTACGTCGACAACCGCCAGCAGTGGCGCGCGTGGCTCCAGGCCAACCACCAACGCGACGCGGGTATCTGGCTGTGCTTCTACAAGAAGCACCATTCGAAGTACTTGCCGTGGGGCGACATCGTGCAGGAGGCGTTGTGCTTTGGCTGGATCGACAGTCTGCCCCGGCGCCTCGACGACGACCGCACCATGTTGTACGTATCGCCGCGCAAACCCGGCAGCCCCTGGTCGGGCATCAACAAGCGACATGTAGCCGAGCTCGAAGAACGCGGCCTGCTGCACAGTGCCGGCCGGGCCAAGATCGACGCCGCGCGCAAAGACGGTAGCTGGGAGCTGCTCGACGACGTCGAGGCCATGCAGGTTCCGGACGATCTCGCCGCCGCCCTGGACCGGGTCCCGGGCGCCCGCGCCGGCTACGCAGCCCTTACCGACGGCCGCAAACGCGGCCTGCTTTGGTGGGTAAAGACCGCCGGCACCGCATCTACGCGGCAAAGCCGCATCGACAAGACCGCGGCGGCGGCCGCCGAAGGCCGAGCGGCCAACGAGTAGCCCCGACCGGTACGGCGGCGAGCAAACCCGGCTCCCCGGCGCCACGCGGCCACCTCGCGCTGGTTACAATCCGGCCCATGCTCGAACACCTGGCCACCCTCGGCTTTCTGGTCCTGCTGCAGGCCGTGCTCGGCTTCGACAACCTGCTCTACATCTCGCTCGAGTCCAAGCGCGCCCCGGCCGCCGACCAGGCGCGCGTGCGCAAGATCGGCATCGGCCTCGCGGTAGCCCTGCGCATTGGCCTGCTGTTCGTGCTGCTCAACCTGATCAAGGCCGTCGAGGCGCCGCTTTTCCACCTCACCGTGGAGGGCGTGGTCGAGGGCACCTTCAATCTCCACAGCCTCATCGTGCTGCTGGGCGGCGGTTTCATCATGTACACCGCGGTCAAGGAAATCTGGCACATGATGGGCTTCGAGGACGAAGCCCACGACAACTCCGACAGCAGTCCGGCAACCGCGGGCGCCGTGATCACCACCATCGTCATCATGAACCTGGTGTTCTCGTTCGACAGCATCCTGTCGGCCATGGCGCTAACGAAAACGTTCTGGGTGATGGCGCTCGCCATCGTTATCGGCGGACTGTTGATGATCTTTCTCGCGGACCGGGTGTCCGAGTTCCTGGCCAAAAACCGCATGTACGAAGTGCTCGGGCTGTTCGTTCTGCTGATCGTCGGCGTGATGCTGTTGTCGGAAGGCGGCCACCTCGCCCACCTGCACCTGGCCGGCTATCCGATCGAGGCCATGAGCAAGGCCACGTTCTACTTCGTCATCGGCGTGCTCATCGCCACTGACTTCGTCCAGTCGCGCTACCAAAAGAAGCTGCTGGCCGCTCGCCGAGCCATCGCCCAACGCGGCTAGCCGAACCAGCTCGGAGCCGCCCCGATACGACGATTCGATACGACGATTCGAAACGACCGCCGCCCTGGCGCTTGTCGCGCGGCCCCGCGCCGGTTGACCCGCCCGCCAGTGCGCCCGGCTCCGTGCCGGATTGTCGGCGCTCGCGCGACACCGGTGACAAATCGGCAAGCCCGCGCGCGGTCGGGGCCGAAAAGCCCCTCAGATCGCGTCGCCATGCCCTGGAACGGCAGATGCAAAAGCACCCGTACGACGCGCCGCTCGGCGTTTCGGACCCGCCATGCTCCGCCTGCTCAAACGACATTTCTGGGCCATCGACGTCGCCGCCGTCGTCGCGTGCGCGGCACTCGCCGCCAACGCTGCGGTCCACTACCTGGGGGCGCGCCATCTCCCGGTCGTGCCGCCTATGGACGCACCGACCGAGCCCGCGCCCGGCGACGCGCAGCCCCGGCCCGCTCGCTCGAAGAGCGGCTCTGCCCTCGCGGCGCGCAACATGTTCTGCCACGAGTGCACACCGCCGGAGCCGACCGCTGCCGCCGACGAACCGATAGCTTCGTCGGATCGACCGCCGGAAACCGAGCTGCCGCTGCGCCTGCTCGCGACCCACGTGAGCGCCCCCCAGGCCGCCTCGGTCGCCACGGTTGCCAACACGTCGTCGGCGGTCACCGGCGCGTACCGCGTCAGCAACCAGATCCCCGAGGCCGGCGAAATCCTGCGCATCACCGGCAAATACATCGACTTCACCAACGCGGCCGCCGGGCGCGTCGAGCGCCTGAGCCTGGCCCCGGAACCCGGGCCGACGCCGACCCAAACAGCGTCTCGCCCTCCACGGCCCTCGACACGCCAACCGCCATCGGAGCTCGACGAGCAGATTCGCAAGGTCGACGACACCCGGTTCGAGATCGATCGAGAGCTCGTCGACAAGCTTCTCGCCAACCCGGCGCAGCTGCGCGGCGTGCGCCCGGTGCCGGCTCCGAACGGCGACGGCATTCGCCTGTACGCCGTGCGACCGTCGTCGGTCGCAGCCAGGCTCGGCCTGCAAAATGGCGACACCTTGCACACCGTCAACGGGTTTCGCATTGGCACCCCCGACGAAGCGCTGGAGGCGTACTCCAAGCTGCGCAACGCGCGCGCCATCGAGGTCCAGGTCACGCGGCGCGGCAAACCCACCACACTCCGCTACGCCATCGAGTAGCGCCGTCTGCTACGGTTGTAGGCCATGGCCTCGTGGGCAATCGGAGTGTTGCTGATCGTAGCCGGCCTGCTGTGGGTGGCCCTGCGCGCAACGATTGGCAAAAAGGCCCGCTCCGGCTCCTGGTGGTCGCACCTGCTCCAGGAGATGTCGGTCATCGAGCACATTCCCATCGTCGGTGTGGTGTGGCGCGTGCTGCCCATGCTGCTGGTCGCCGCCGGCATCCTGTGGCTGGCTGGCTATCGGCCACCGGGGCTCGACAACTGGCCGCCTCCCGGCCCCGCGTGCGGCGACGAATCCCATCGCCCGGCCACCGTGGAGCAAGCGACGTGGGCATCGTACGAATGCCGCCCCCGAGCCGATGCTGGCGACGCGTGGTCGCAATGTTTGTCGCGCCGCGCCTACACCGACGACGCGCAGCGCGGCTGCCCCGGCAAACAACGCTGCTGCCCGCCGCCGGCCGAGTCCGTCGACGCGAGCGAGGCAAGCGACGCGAGCGAGGCCCCGACAACCACCGAGGCCCCGATCGCCCCGTCATCAACGACCGGCGAGTAACGCGCGCAAAAAGCCTCGGCTCCAGCGGGCGGTGCGGCACGCGCTGCCGCCGCCGGCCGCTTCGCAGCGAGCGACGAGCCAGCCGGGAAACGGACCAAACGCGTCGTCGCCCTCGGCGCAGTACGTCGTCACGGGGTCGTAGGCGGCGCCGCGCGGGCACAGGGCCTCTCCGCGCAACGCCAGGGCGAACTCGGCGTTCCAGTTGAGCGTGTCGCAAGCCGGCCCGCCGCCAAAGCGGCGACAGTCCCGGGTCATCGCGGCGGTAAACGGCCCGTACATACTCACGCCGTCGGTGCAGTAGACGCCGCCCTCGTCGCCGACCGCTTGCTTCGACCAGCCGGTCGGACACTCGATCTCGCCGACGTCGCGGTCGCTCGGCGGCAGCTCGGTCCGCAGGCCCGGGGCAAACATATCCACCACCCGGGACAACGTGGTGCGGGCGCGGGCGGTGCCCCCGGGCGCTTTGCCCAGGACGAACACGGCGAACTCGCGCCCGCCCCGAAAGCCGGGCAGGCACACGTAGGCGCCGTAGGCCGAGTCGCCGTTGCCAGAGCCGGTCTTGCCCAGCACCCGCCAGCGGCCCCCCGTCCATGCGTCGAGCCGATCACCGCCGCCAAACGCCGACGCGAAGCGCGACCGGATACCGATGTCGCGCAGCATGCCGCCGATGACGTCGCTGTTCGGGTCGGCGCTGCCGTAGAACATGGTGAGCAAATCGCCCTCGGTGATCGACGGCGACCACGAGGTGCCGTCGGTGTACGCGTTGCTGCCAGCGCTGTCGCGATAGGATCGATAGCCGTAGGTCTGGCCGTCGGGCCCGGCGCCGGGCAAAAGCGCCGGGTCGCGAAAGTTGACGCCAACCCGCTTCCAGAACTCGGCCATGGCCAGGGGCGTGAGCAGATTGCGCGTCTTGACTACCTCGGACGTGTCGACGAGGACCGTCCCGGCGCCGTCGGCCGCGCGCAGATTGTAGTAGCTGTCGAACGCGCCGTAGCCGTAGTAGCCGTTGAAGAGCTCGGCCGGCCGGGCGAGCCACCCCCGCACGAACGACGTCGCGTTGAGGCCCCCACCCGCCGGCGACGACAGGCCCGCCAGGTGTTTGAACAATCCCCCCGACGCGTTGCTACTCGTGTCGTGCAGCGCGTAGGCGTGGCTTGCCCACGACCGGGCGCCAAGACGGGCGTCGTTGATGACCGACGACGTGCCAATGGTTCCGTTCGACAACACCCGGGCTCGATGCGCGGCGGCCAGCTGGGCGACGACCTTGGTCGACGACCAGTTTTGATTGAGGTCGTCGCGAGCGCCGTTCGAAAAGTAGTGGTAGTGCGGAACGCCGTCGACGTTTCGGATGTCGACGACGACCACATCCACGGCATTGTCGTCGACCCCGAGCTTGCCCGACAGCGCGTTCCACGAGAACTGCCGCTGTTCAGGCCAGTCGCTGCGCCCGTAGTCGATTTCGTCCGACGAGACGTACTCGACGTTCAAACCGGCGAGAGCGCCCTCGGCAAAACGCTCGGTCTTCGGCTTGTCGCCCGTGCCGCAGGTGACGCTACGCCGGTCGCGATAGTTGGCGGGCACGGTATCGCCACCGACACCGAGGCCCTGATCGCGCGCGTCTTCCGCCGGGTCCGACTCGACCCCGCAGGCGGACAGAACTAGCAAAGCGGCGAACGACACGAACAGCAACCAACAACGCATGGGGCGCCGGCAAAGCGAAACTTGTGCCACCGCCGCTCAGACCTGGGTTCGCGACCTTCGGTCCCCCACCGGGACGTCTTTCGGGTCGGGAATTTCCGTTCACCGGCTAGGCGCCTGGCCACTCTTGCCCACCGACGTGTGCACCGGCTAGTGGGGCAGCCACGGTCGCCCGCGCGCCGTCGGCCGACCGAGGCGACGCGCGCTTCCTCGACGATGTCTGCGCCCATTTCTGCATCGGTCGAAGACGAGACGCATCCGTCCATCTTTCGAGCACCTTGCGTCGAACAGGCCTTCCGAAGGACGCTCGTTTGTGACGGCCCGTCTTCGCTTCGTGACGGCTCGCGTCGCGTTGCGTAACGATGTTCGCCGGCGTCCATTCTGCCACTTTCCCTCCGTTGAGAAGGCCAGGGGCATCTGCTCTAGTCGCGGGCGATGAGCGCAGCGAGTGAGCTCGACAGCTTCGTCTCTGTCGGCACCCTTCTTGTCGCCTACTACGCGACCGACGTCCTCGTTCGTCGACGGGGCTTCAAGGCCGCTCTGCGCAAAGTTGGATTCGGCACCCTCAACGCCGAACTCGCCGTCGCAATGGCGTCGATGACGGCCCTGGCGTGGTTCCTTCCGTGGTCCGAGATTCCCGGACACGGCTCGTTGCGGGTTGTGTCGGTGGTCTTGAGCGGAATGCTCGCGTGGAAAATCGGCACCCAGGACATCGACCTGGGCGCCGGACGCGCCTTGTGGGGATCGCGGCTGCTGCTAATTGCGACCGCCTTCGGCAGCTACTACAGCCCGGCCTTTCTCATCGCGGCGGTCTACGTGCTCACGGCGTCGTTCGACACGTGGCAGCACCACGCCACGATGCCGATGCGGATCATGCAGCTGATCATCGGCTACGTCGCGTTCGCGGCGCTCGCCCCCGAGGCGGCGACCGCATCCCACGCCGAGAGTGCCCTGCTCTTTCTCATCGTGGTCATGCAGGTGTCGCACTACTTCATCACCGGCCTGGCCAAGGGCTACCTCGGGCCTCGTTGGTATTCCTGGATGCTGGACAACCGGCTTCATCATATCGTCGCCTCGGCGTACAGCTGGGGCTGGGGACGCTTCGTGCCCTGGCCGGTCTACCGCCGCTTCGTGCACGTGATTCGCGCCGGCGAGGTTCCCATGCAGGTCGCCGCCTTTGCCGTCGAGGCCCTGGCGCCCCTGGCCCTTCTGGATCCGGATCTGGCCCTGGCTCTTTGCGTGGCCTGGTCCCTGTTTCACCTGCTGGTGTTCGTCAGCGCCGGCATCTTCTTCTGGGACTGGATCGTCACCAACGCCGCGGTCGCCTTTCTCATCTGGTCGGCGCCGGCCGGCGTGGCGGCACAAAGCTTTGGCGTCTGGCCGCTGGTGGCGGGACTGGTCGTCATGGGCATCTGGCCCCTTCGTCACAAGCTGTGGAAACCCATGCCGCTGGGCTGGTACGACACGCCGTTTACTCAGCGGGTGCACTGGAAGGTCATCGGCGAAAGCGGCACCGAATACGGCCTGTACAACTCGTTCATGTGCCCGCACGAGCGAGTCTACGGGCGCGTGCACGGCTGCTTTTTCGTCCCCGAGCGGGTGTTCACGTACCACCTTGGCGAGGTGTGGAAGCCCGAGATCCGCGACGCCATCATCGACAGCGGCGGCGACCCCGATAAGCTCGAGCGCATTCGCGCCAGCTACGGCATCGACGTGAGCGAACCGACGATGGCCGAGCAGCACGTGGATTACCTGCGCCGCTTTTTCGCCCGACTCAACCGCGGCGCGCAAAAATCCGTGTTGCCGCGCGGCCTCGGTTGGCTCAAGGCGCCAGGAGGTCAGTTCTTCAACGGGGGCGATCTGCCGGCGTATCGGCGCCAGGAACCGATCCGGCAGGTCGAGCTTCTGTACCGGGAGGAGTTCTTCGACGGCACGGATATCCGTCGAATCAAGAACGACACGATCATCAAGCTCGACATTTCCGACGAGCTTGACCCGGGATACGATGTCGAAGACTTCTCGGCCAAGGAGCTCGACGACATGCTCATCTCCCGCGCCACTGGCGTCTTGTTCGACTTGCCCTCCTTTGGCAACGGCTACGTGCACGCCGACGACGGAGGCAATCCGACCGGAATGGTCGGGCCGGCAACCCCGAGCGAGGGTGGGTGAAGCGACTCCGACGCCTCGGCGTCGCCTCGCTCAAGGCCGCCGCCACCGTTGGCGTCCTGTGGCTCATCCTCCGGTCGGTCGACCTCGAGCGCGCCGCGCTCACCGCGAGCTCCGCTGATGCACGGCTGATCGGTTGCGCCGTCGCGATGACCGGCGTCCTCAACCTCATCAAGCCGGTGCGGTGGCTCTGGCTCCTGCGCGGCGTTTTGCCCGACGCGAGCTACGGCACGGCCCTGCGTTCCCACCTGTTCGCCGTCGGGGCCCGGCTCGTCCTGCCGGGCAAACTCGGCGAACTGGGCCGTGTTCTCGACATTCCCCAGCTCCCTGTCGCGCGCGGTGTCGGCGTCGCGCTTCTCGATCTCGTGCTCGACATCTGCACGGGTTGCCTGGTCGCCGTCCCCGGCGCCTACCTGGTCGGTGGCCCCGCCGCGGCTGGCGCGGTTGCCGCGGTATCCCTGGCGCTCCTCGGCCTCGCGTTTCGCCCCACCGCGATTCTCACGCCGCTGTCCCGCACCCCCGGCCTGCGACGCCTGCGAACCCGGGTAGCCGGCGCGCGCGAGGTCATGGACGCCCTCGGCTCGGGTCCCCTTGTCGCGGGCTTTGCCGTCAGCGTCGCCCTGCACGCCGTTCGCTTCGGTCAACTCTGGCTGCTCATCGTCGCGCTGGGCGCCCAGCCCGGTGCAATGGCGCTGTGGGTGCTGCCCGTCGTCCCGCTGGCCGAGGCCGTCGCCTTCACCGTTGGCGGCATCGGTGTTCGCGAAGGCCTGGCCGTTGCGGTGCTGCCCGCCTTCGGTGTGCCGCCGGAGGTGGCGCTGGCCGCCGTGTTTCTTCAGTACGTCGTAACCAACCTGGTCCCCGGGGTCGTCGGCGGCTGGGTGGTTTACAAGCGGCGCCACGTGGCCGCCGGCAAGCTACGCTCGGTGATCGCCGCGGCGCCCGACTGACGCGGGCACCAGCGCGGGCGCGAGCACCAGCGCCGCCGCCAGGCAGGCGACTTCCCCCAAAATGGCGGCCAGCCCGAAGGAGCGAATGCCCGCGTTGTCCGACAGCAGCAGCGACCCGTAGCCAACCGTGGTGGTGAACGAGCAAATCACCACCGCGCCGCCGGCGGTCGCCAACAGCGCTCCGGGTGAAAGCCCGGCATCGTCTCTCGCCCGCGCCGCGAGATTTGCGGCGTAGTCGATGCCAATGCCGATGGTGATCGGCAGCGCAATGAAGTCGAGAAAGTTCACCTTAACGCCAAAGGCGGCGACCAGAGCAACCATGCCCAGGATGCCGATCGCGGCGCAAGCAAGGGTCACCGCGGCGAACCGACCGGCCCCGAAGACCAGCATCACGACCAGCACCGACCCCACCACGGCGACCAGCGACGCCCGCGGTCCGTCGCGCTCCATCGCCTCGAGCATGTCCGCGAAGATGAACGCCTGGCCGCCGACGAGAGCATCGTCGGGCAACTCGACCGCGCGAACCGCGGTCGCGAATGCGACGAGGTCGCGAATGTTCCACATGTCGAACCGAACCGAGCCCGTCACCAACACAATGCGGCCGCGCGTGCCGTCTTGCTCGGTAAAGGGCCAGGCAAGTTCGAGGGGCACTTCGTCCGGGCCGAACGTGTGAATCTGAGCTGGCGGTCGCAGCTCGACAGCGATCGCGCGGTCCGACTCGTCGAGCAAGTCGAGGGCCTCGTCGTCGAGCAAAGCGCGAATCTCCGCCAGGGTCGCCCGCTTGCGCTCCTGGTCGACCGGCGCCAGATCGTCCAGGCTGCGCACCGAGTCGAACAGCTCGCTGCCCTCGGCTACGCCCAGGTCTTTGGCCAACAGCGCGACGACGGCGCTGCGGGCCGACTCGCGGCTATCGGTGGCAACGGCGAACCGCTGATTGCGGCCGCGCCCCCAGTCGCGCTCGAAGCGCCCGTTGACGGCGTCGCGCCATCCGCGTATTTCGGCCAGGGTTTCGTTGTGCGACCGAAGGTTGCGCCAGTTTTGCTCGAGGGGCTCGCCCGTGACGTAGCCCCAGGTCGCGACAGCGCAAACCGCGGCGACCGCCAGCCCCGCCCAAACGCCGGCCCGGCTCCGATGAGGCACCCAGCGCTCGAGCCACGCGCCCAGCGCCGGGGGCTGCCGAGGGTCGATCAGCCCCCGGCGGCGCAGCAGGGCAAGCGACGCGGGCAAAACCGTAAAGGCCGTGAACCAACAAAGCACCATGCCCACTCCGCCGATGACGCCGAAATGTCGGAATCCGCGAAAGTCGGTGATGATAAGCGACGCGTAGGCGACCGCAGCCGTTAGCGAAGCCGCCAGGGTGCCGCGGGCAGCGCCCGCCATGGCCCGACCGAGAGCGTCGTCGTCGTCGACCGCCACGCCGAACGACCGCCCCCGCAGCTCGTCGAAGTACCGGGCCAGCAGTATCAGATTGGGGTTGATGCCGTTGCCGACCACGATCGCGGCCAAAAAAGCCGTCGCGACGTTGAAGTGACCAATCGCCAGCTCCGTTACGCCAAACGTAACGAGCGTCCCGACGAGCAGCGCCCACAGGACCGCGGCAACCGCGAACGGAGCGCGAAAGTACCAGAGCAGCGCCAACGCAACCAGAGCCACCGTGATGGCTGCCGCCAGCGCCATGCCGCGCAGAATGGATCGGTGCTCCTCCAGCGAGGTCGGCACGTTGCCCGTCAACCCGACCCGCACCAACGGAAACGCCGCGCGCGCGCCTTCGATGGCGGCCGAAACCTCGGCGAGCAACCGCTTGCCCGCACCGACGCTCGAGCCCGCGAACGCCGTGCGAATCACGATGAGACGCAGCCGACCGTCGGTCGAAACGAACAAGCCCGGATCGCTGGCCAGGCGCTTGCCCCGCTCGTACTCATCGCGCAGCTCGGCCAGGCCGCTGTCGGCGGCGACCGGGTCGTCGCCCTCGAGATCCACGTACAGCGGATTGGCCGCCAGCCTGGCGGCTCGAAGCTCGTCGGCAAGGCGGTCGCGCGCCCGTTCCAGCTCTTCTGCGCTGGGAAACAGAAACCGCCGCTGCCAAACGAATTGACGCAACGCCGAGTCATCGGTCGTCACGCGCGATACCAGCCCGCCCCCCTCGAGCTGGCGAAGGGCCGACGCGATCTGCTCCGCCGCACCGTCGCGCGCAGCGGCATCGTTGGCCTCAACAACCACATACACGGTGCCGAACGCCTGCGCCCGTCGCTCGATGGCGCGCAGTTCCCGCACGGACCGCTCGTTGGGCGGCAACAAGTTTTCGAAGCCGCCCCGAAGCTCCAGGCCGGCGGCCGCGGCGCCACTGAGCACCGCTACGGCCAGCGACAGCGCGAACACGCGGCCCGCGCGGGCCGACAACCAGCGCGCCAGTTGGGCAAAGCGACCGCTCGCGAGGTTCGGGCTGTGCGAACTCGGGGTGTCCATGACGTTCGAACCGCGACCCTACCCACACAGCGGGACGCCACGCGCGCACGCCCACGCGGCATCCGTGTGACATTCTCAGCGCTGGACACGCGTTTTCGCCGGGCTCCGCTCAGCCGGACGAAGCGCGCTCGTCGAAATGACGAGCCCCGTCCATGTCGCGATCCCAGTCGGCCCGCGAGGCGCAGAAAATTCGATTCTTCACCCCGACCCCCAGGGGGGCATCGAGAGTGCCCGCGGTCAGGTAGACGTTGTCGGCGTCCTCTTCGGCGGGCAGCGGCGTCCCGCAGGTCTTGCATCGAGTGATCGAATAGGTCGGCCGAAGCTCGAAGGTCACGCGGTGGTGCTCGCCGCTGAGCCAGCGAAACCGACGGCGCGGCACCACGACAATGGCGTTGCCGGTGCCGCCGCTCGCCTTGCGGCAGTTCGAGCAGTGGCACATCCACACCCCGTCAATGGGCCCCTCGATCTCGTAAGTCATGGCGCCGCAGAGGCAGCTTCCCCGATAGCGTTGGACAGCGGGCGGCGCCGACTCGGGCGAGGACATGGGGCGATCAGAGCCCAGGCGGACCGCGAGAGCAATACCGTGTGCGAGGCGTGAGGGACGACGCCCGCGGGTTGACGCAGTCATCCGCGGGGCCGCGGCTCCCAGGCAAACCGGTCCGGCAACGGCCGGCAGCAAGCCCGCCACAGGCCGGCTAGAAGCCGAGCTCGAACGCCAGACGAAGCGAACCCAGCACCGCCGAGCCGCCGGCCGAGTCGTCAAGAATCGAGCCGCCGGCGGGCACCAGGCGATACGTAATTGTCTCGAGCTCCGTGCCGAGCCAGAACCCGGCTCCGAGGGACACGTCGAAGGCTACCGCCACCCGCGCCAGGGCCCCGGCGGAACGGTCGAGGCTTTCGAAGCCCAGGGCCCCGCCCCGAACCCGCATGGCTCCGATGCCCGCGGCCCCGCGAAGTCGCATGTTTCCGAGGCCAACGTCGCCGGTTACCCCGACGACGGCTCGGTCCGCCGCCGCGCCGTCGCCAAAGCTCATGCGGCCAACGAAACTCTCGAGGAACCACACCCGACCGCCGGCGCGCCAGCCAAGGCCGGTGCCGTGAGCCGGAGCCATGTTGCCCGGGCTCAGCTCGCTGGTGGCGTCGGCGCCCGCGACCCCGTGGCCCTGAACGTACGCGGCAACATCGGCCCGGCCGGTCCCCGGCGATGCCAGTACCAGGCCGACCACCAGTGGGGCGACCGTTGCAACCAGGCGTCTGCCGATGACCATGTCCGTGAACTAAGCAAGCGGCAGGCCAGCGATGCTCAACAACGGACGTCCAACGGTCCCACGCCACAGGTTCCCCCCGGGGAACAACTCCCCACTGCACGCGTCGGCGCGCCAAACAACGCGTCCGGTGCACGGCCATCGCGCGCGCCCTGATGGCCCCTCGCCTTGGCACCGTGTCACTTGAGGAGGTTCGCTCGGTGGCGATGACCCGACGGCCCAACGCATCGCCGCCAGCGCGTTCCGAACGGCTGCCGCGGCGTCGCAGGCTGCGCCCCGCGTTTGTGGGAACGCCGGCACCACCCGGGGATCCGCTAACTGCAACGAAGACGCGGCGGCCAGCCTCGAGCGCAGCGAGGTACGAGGCTTGCTATTTCACCGCTGCGTCGGCCGACCGCAAGGTTGGCGCCCAACATCGCGAATCACGCGATTCGAGAGTTCGTCGTGCTGGAATCCCTGCTCGGAGCAATCGTAGAAAGCCTGGAGGCAACGGTGGCCGTCGTCACCGCCCCCGACCGACGTTCGTACTGGCCGTTTCTACTCGCATCGTTCGCCCTCGCCTTCGTCGTCCTCGCGCTCCAGCTTCGCTCGCCGCGCCGCGCGCTTCGCTCATTGCTAGACAGGGACCTCTGGACCCACCGCTCGGTTCGGTTCGACATCGCCTTCATCGCCATCAACGCGCTTGCCAAGGCCACGCTGTTCATCCCCATCACCCTGTCCGCGCTGACCGCGTCGCTGCTGGTCATCGAGGGGCTCATCTGGTGCTTTGGCCCCATGCAGCCAACGACGCTGCTGTCGACCACGCAAATCGTGGTTCTGTACACGGTTTGTCTGTTCGTGGCGTGGGACTTCAGCCGCTACGTTCTGCACCGCTTGCTGCACGAGGTCCCCGCGCTCTGGGAGCTTCACAAGGTGCACCACTCGGCCGAGGTGCTCACGCCCTTTACCGTGTATCGCCTGCACCCCATCGAAAGTCTGCTTTACGGCCTTCGCGGGGCCGTCACGACGGGGCTGGTCACCGGCACCTTCTACTACTGCGTCGGTTCCGAAGCGGTGCAGTACACGTTTCTCGGCGTGAACGCCATCGGCCTGGCCTTCAACGCGGCGGGCGCCAACCTGCGGCACTCGCACGTGTGGCTGTCCTACCCGGCGATGCTTGAACGCTTTTTGATTAGTCCGGCGCAGCACCAGCTACACCACAGCCGCGACCCCCGAGATTTCGACGTCAACTACGGCTCGTTTCTCGCCGTCTGGGACTGGCTCGGCGGCTCGCTGCGTCTGTCGGGGCACCGACGGACGCTGCGTTTCGGGCTGTCCGACGACGCTCTCAACCACGACCCAACCGGCGCCTGGTCCGCCGTGTTTAGCCCGCTGGCGGTTCTGGTCCGCGCGGTTGGTCTACGCATCCTCGTCGGCGCGCCCAGGGCAGCCGCCCCCGCCCCGAGGGCCGAGCCGTGATCACGCCCACTCCTCACACCACTCCCCCCGGAAGGGGAAGTCGCGACCGACGTTTTGGCACGGGCGCTCGCCGCGACTTCCTCTTCCATTTTTCGTTTTCTTCGCCGGGGCGAGTTCGAGCAGTCGAGCCGACATAGGCGTTCAGAATGACAGGAGTCGCGAGGAAGCGACCGGGCACGGCCACCGGTGCGGCCGAAACGCCAGACCGAATCGCGCGCCCACGCGTTTGCAGCTCCATGCGCTGCCTCATCGCCGTTTTTGCCCTGGTCGGCCTGTGGACGGGACTGCCCTCGGTCACCCAGGCCTGCCCGCCTCCGCCCACCTGTTCCCCCAACGGCGCGGTGTGCGTGGACTGGGCCTACCGCGACAACGCGATCGTGTACCGGATGGACGGAGATGGGCGCCGCGATCTTTGGACCGCGAGCGTGACGATGCTGGATCCGCTGGTCTCGGACCGCGGCGACGTGGTCGACGTCGACCTTCTGCCCGACAACGGAAGTGCCGCCGCGCTGACGTTCTTCGTCAACGGCGCTGAAACCGGCAAGCTAGCCCTTGGCGAGCTGCTCACCGATATCGAAGCGGCGGTCTACAACGAGAACGCCGGTTACCTCTGGTTCGAGGGCCTCGAGTGGAACGGCGACCACCACCTGGTCGCCACCACCGTGGAGGGCAAAACCTTCACCATCGACCCGCGAAATCCAGTTCTGCCGGTCGTCGAGCCCGCGATCGAGCCGGCCGTCGAAGAGCTCGCCGTGGAGCAAGTTGCCGCGGACGACTACCCGGCCTGGGAATGCGGAACGGGCGCGGCGCTTGTGGAACAAGAGCTCGAGCGAGAGCGCCGATGGGCGCAGGTCCGCAACGCGGCCCTGATTGGTCTGCCGCTGGGCGCCCTGATCGGCGTGCTGATCCTCGGTCGCATTCGCCGACGACGCGCCGGGGTGTACGCACCGAGGGCAGGTCGCACCACGGTTCGGTGAACCGCTCCGGTCCGAGTTTCTCCACCGGCGGGGTGAGTTTCTCGGATACAGTGTGGGTATGAAGCGGCTAGCTGTATCGGCCGCCGGGTTTCTCTGTTTTCTCACCGCCGCGTGCGAGCCCCGGTTTCCCCCGCCCGAGCCCCCGACCTACGAGAGTTTCTCGAAACAGGGGGCGCCGGCGCCACCGCCTGGCGACGGTGCATCATCAGCGATCGCCGCGGCGCCGAACGGCGACGGCGAGAGCGAGGAAAAGGGCATCTACGTTCGCACGTCGGACGACGGCTCGGCGGTGATTACCGAAACCCTCGATGACGCGAGCGCTAGCGAAGACGGCCCGGCCTCGGACACGCTCTACCGATGGCGCGACGCCAACGGGCGCGAGCACATCACCGACACGCCGCCGCCCCCCGGCGCGCGGTTGCTCGGCGAAATCTCGAGACAGCGTTAGCCACCGCCGTTCATCGAGCCGCGTCCTGTAACGCCGCGGCCGCGCCCGGCGTCCTTGCAGAGAAGCGACCGCTGTGGCCGCTGGCATCCCGAGAGGACGAACGATGGCGAAGCAATACGATCTGGTGGTTCTGGGCGCGGGCAACGCGGGGCAAGCAGCGGCGGGCGCCGCGCGCAAAGCCGGATGGACGGTAGCAATCGTAGAAGCTCTGGACGTGGGAGGCGTATGCCCCAACCGGGGGTGTGTTCCCAAGAAGGTCCTGGTTGCCGCCGCCGAGGCCCTCGACACCGTGCAGCGCGCCGGCGAGCACGCCATCGCTGTCAACGGCGACGTGTCGCTAGACTGGCAGCAGCTGTTCGACCGCAAGGAGTCGTTCGTGCGACCGCTGCCCGGCTACATGGAAGACTCGCTGGCCAGTCGCGGTATCGATCTCGTTCGAGGACGGGGCGTGTTCGTATCGCCCGACGAGGTCGACGTCGCCGGGACCCGCCTGCGCGGCAAGGCATTCGTGCTGGCAACGGGTTCGCGACCGCGGCCCCTGCCGTTCGAAGGCGCCGACCTGCTGTGGACCTCCGACGACATCTTGTCGATGACCCGGCCGCCAAAGTCGGTGGTGTTCGTCGGCGCCGGGGTCATCGCGTTCGAGTTCGCTCACGTTCTGGCGCGCGTCGGCACCAAGGTCACCATGCTCGAGGCACTTCCGCGGCCGCTCCCCCGGGCCGACGCCGACGCCGTCGCCGCCCTGGTCGAACACAGCCGCGAACGCGGCATCGACATTCGAACCGACGTCCGCGTTAACTCCGTGAAGCGAGTCGGCGACCAACACCGCGTGGTCTTCGAACAAGCCGGCGAGACCGTCGAGCTCGATGCCGATCGAATCGTCAACGGCGCCGGCCGCGTGCCCAACCTCGACAACCTCGATCTCGAGAAGGCCGGCATCTCGGTCGAGCGTGGCCGCATCGAACTCGACGAGCATCTGCGCTCCAAAGACAACCCACGCGTCTGGGTTGCCGGCGACGCCCTGCCCACGACGCCCCAGCTGTCGCCGGTGGCGACGTACGAAGGCCGCCTGGTTGGCCACAACCTGCTCAACCCGGACGACCTTCGTTCGCCCGACTACTCGAGTCTGCCGAGCGCGGTGTACGCGATTCCCACGCTCGCCCAGGTCGGACTCACCGAAGCCGAGGCGGCGGCGCGCGGGCTCGACGTCGAGGTGAAGGTCAACGACATGCGCTCGTGGATCTCGGCCCGCACCTACAACGAACAGGCCGGGTTTTCGAAGGTCCTGTACGACCGAGAATCGCGCCAAATCGTCGGCGCCCACATGCTTGGCCACGGCGCCGGCGACGTGATCCACATCTTTGCACTCGCCATGCGCCACGGCATTGCGGTCGATGAACTGGCCTCGGGCCTGTACGCGTATCCAACGTTCGCCAACGACGTGAAGTCGCTCGTCTAACCGGCGTCATCGGCCGTCGCTCACACAGTGTGGGCGGCGGCCGGGCGTCGTTTCGGTCGCGCCGCGCGGCGAGCATTTCCCGCCACACAACTATATCAAGCCAAAACCAGTACTACGGGTTACCATTAATGGAGTGCACGTAGAACCTGAAACGGGCGGCCGCTTCGACGGCACCGAGCGGTTCGTCATCCGTGATCGCCTCGGTCAGGGCGGCATGGGTGCGGTGTACGAAGCGACCGACCGAGCCCGCGGGATGGACGTGGCTCTCAAGACGCTCGTCCGCATGGACCCATCGTCGATCCTGCGCTTCAAGCAGGAGTTCCGCGCCCTCGCCGACGTGTCTCATCCGAACCTCGTCACCCTGTACGAGCTGGTGTCGACCGACGAGGACTGGTTCTTCACCATGGAGCTCGTGCGCGGCGTCGATATCGTCACGTACCTGCGCGGCGCCCCGGTCCGGCGCAAACCCGACTTCGCCACCCTCGAGACTCGCAACCTGCAGTGCACCGACGCCCCCCCGAACGCCGACGCCGCCGGCAACTCGACGGCGCTTGAGTTCGATCGGGTCCGCGACGTGATTCGCCAGCTCTCGGACGGCGTGCGCGCCCTGCACGAGCGCGGCTACCTGCACCGCGACATCAAGCCTTCGAACATCCTCGTGACCGACGAAGGTCGCGTGGTCCTGCTCGACTTCGGCATCGTCTCCGCCATGGCGCAGTCTCAGCGGTCAACGTACGCCAACGAGCTCGTCGGCACCCCCGCATACATGGCGCCCGAACAAGCCGACAACGCGGCGACCACCGCCAGCGACTGGTACGCCGTCGGCGGCGTTCTCTACCACGTGCTGACCGGACGCCCGCCGTTCGTCGGCACGATGAACGACGTCATCGCGCAGAAGCAGCGAACGCAGCCGCCGCCCGTGAGTTCGCTGGCCGAAGCCATCCCGCCCGACCTCGAGGGCCTTTGCGAGGAGCTGCTCCAGCTCGAGCCGGCAAACCGCCCCCGGGCCAACCAGGTCGCCCAGCGCCTGGATCTGCGCTTGCGCACCGACTCGATCGACGCGGATACCTCCGGTGCGATCGTCGATGACGCAATCCTCGTTGGGCGCGACCGCGAGCTGGCCGCGCTGCGGGCGTCCTTTGCCGAGGCCCGTTCGGGGCATGGCGCCGTGGCCCTGGTTCACGGCGACTCGGGCATGGGCAAGTCCGCCCTGATCCGCACCTTTCTCGACGACGCCGCGGCCCGCGGCGCCGTGGTGCTGCACGGTCGCTGCTACGAGCGCGAGTCCGTGCCCTTCAAGGCGGTCGACAGCCTGATCGATTCGCTGACGCGCCACCTGATGCTTTTGTCCCGCACCGAGGCCGACGAGGTCGTGCCGCGCGACGTCCAGCTTTTGTCTCGCCTGTTCCCGGTGCTCAACCGGGTCGATGCGGTCGCCGTGCCGCGGGTGAGGTCGTTTGCGAGCCCCGACCCACACGAGTCGCGCGCGCGCGCCTTCGAGGCTCTGCGGCAAATGCTCACCGCCATCGCGTCCCGGGCGCCGCTGGTGCTCTTCATCGACGACCTGCAGTGGGGCGACGAAGACAGCGCCCATTTGCTCGACTCCCTGTTGCGCAAACCCGGTATGCCGCCGATGCTGCTCGTCGGTTCCTACCGAACGGCCAACGCCGAGCACAGCCCCCTGCTCCGTGAGCTGCTGCCGCGGCTCGCCGGCGAGCCCGGGGTCGTGAGCGTTCCCCTGACCGCGCTGTCGCCGGGGCGCTCGACGGAGCTCGCTCGCGCCCTGCTCGAGCGCGCGGCCGCGCCCCTGCACCAGGCCGAACCCATCGCGCGCGAATCGGCCGGGCACCCGTACTTCATCCACGAGCTGGTGCGCTATCACGCCGAAAACGCCCACGTCGAAGATGGAGCCTTGTCTCTCGACGCCGTCATCGGTCAGCGCGTCTCCAGCCATCAAGACACCGCACAGACGGCGATGCGGGCCCTCGCCGTCGCCGGGCGTCCCATGCGGCGGGATTCGCTGCGGGCGGCGACCCGCCTCGAGCGCGGCCAGCTGTCGTCGGCCCTGCTGGCGCTCGGTTCCGCTCAGCTCATTCGCACCACGGGCGCGGACGACCACGACCTCGTCGAGTGCTACCACGACCGCATTCGCGAAACGGTGGTCCGAGGCCTGGACGCGACGAGCCTCGCACAGCTGCACCGAGCCATCGCCAACGCGCTTCGCATCCGCGACGACGCCGACGCCGAAACGCTGGCCGAGCACTTCGAAGCGTGCGGCGAGACCGGTTTGGCCGCGCGGCACCTCAGCGACGCCGCCGACCGGGCCAACGCCGCCCTGTCGTTTCTGCACGCCGCTCGGCTCTACCAGCGCGCCCTCGAGCTCGGAGACTACGCCGACGTCGAGCGCCGGTCCCTGTACGAGCGCACTGGCGACGCCCTCACCAGCGCTGGCCGCCTTGCCGACGCCGCCGAGTTCTACGACCAGGCCGCCGCCCTCACCGACGGCGTCGCCGCCACGCGACTGCGCCTAAAGGCCGGCCAGGGCGTGCTGTGGAACGGCCAGCTCGACGCGGGCAAAGCCCGCCTCGACGGTGTGCTGCGCGAGCTCGACTTGCGCCTGCACTCGTCGCCGACGCGGGCCATCGGCGGTCTGCTCGTGGGTCGCGCCCGGCTTCGACTTCGCGGCCTGCGCTACCGCCAGCGCGACCCCGGCGAGGTCGCCGAGCGCGACCGTCTGCGGGTCGACGCCTGCTGGAGCGTCGGGCTCGGGCTCAGCCAGATCGAACCGGCCCGGGCCGGCGTGTTCGCGGCCACCGGGCTCATTCACGCGCTTCGCATCGGCGACCCGTTTCGCATCATCCGCGCGCTATCACTCGAGGCGGGGTTTCTCGCGTCGGCCGGCGAACCCGGGCGCAAGCGCGCCCTGCAGCTCGTCGAACTAGCGGAGTCGATCGCCGCTTCGACCGCCGACGACCCGGTCCACCGGGCGCTGATTTATCAATCGCGCGGATTCATCGCGTTCGAAACCGGCCGCTTTCGAGAAGGCCTCGAGCACTGCAGCGCCGCCGAGCAGACCTATCGCGACCACTGCACGGGCAAAGCCCTCGAGGTCAGCACCGCCCAGTTCTTCTTGCTGTCGAGCCTGCTGCTCATGGGCGACTTCGGCGAGCTCGACCGGCTGACCCACCCCTGGCTGGCCGCCATGCAGGAACGCGGCGACTACTACCAGGCCACCAACATTCGAACGCTCATCTTGCCCGCGGTCTACCTGCGGCGGGCCGACCCGCAAGCCGCCCTCGCCGAAACCGAGGCCGCTCTAGCGGACTGGGGCGAGCAGGGTTTTCACAACCCGACCCTCAACGCCCTGGTGATGAAGGTCATGGCGCACCTGTACACGGGTGAGGCCCGGTCGGCTCTGTCCCTGATCCACAAGTACGAGTCTGGCTACCGCGGCTCGCTCCTCAAGCACGTGCAGATCATCCGATCGTGGTGGACCATCTCCCGCGGCATGAGCTCGGTGGCGGTAGCCGCCCTGGGCGAAGCGGACGCGGCCGCGTGCCTCAAGACTGCGCGCCGGGATGCTCGCTCCCTGCGCCGCGAAAAGGCGACCTGGTGCGTGGGCCTCAGCCATCTGTTGGCTGCGGGCATCGCCAACGTCGAGGGCGACAAGGAGAAGGCGGTGGAGCAACTGCGCGCCGCGGCCGCCCTGCTCGACGAGGCCGACATGGCCCTGCACGCGGCCGCCGCCCGGTACCGACTGGGCCACCTACTCGGCGGTGACGAGGGCGCCGAGCTGATCGCTCTCGCCGTCGACTCCATGGCCGCCCTCGGCTTCACCGACTATCCAAGGTCGGTCTCGTCGCTTGCGCCCGGCTACCGCGACTGAGTTTCCCCGCGGCGACGGCTACCCGGCCCAGCGAATATCCAGATCCACGTCGCACGGCGAATGCGACCGCACGCGGATATCGCCACTGACGTCGCACGCCTGCAGCGCCCCCTCCCAGATGCCGACCTGCAGCGAGGCGGGAAAGCTCCAAACGTCGCGCAGCTGCACTTCGACGTGGTGTTCATCCTTGGCAACCGTGGTGACCAGCCCCGGCTCGATCGAGACGTTGTAGGCCTTGGGTGCGAGCTTGGCGACGCGAGCGAAATCTTTGCCCGCCAGCACGAAGATGGCCGAACCGATCATCGTTTGCACGAAGTTCGGATAGACCACGCGCCCGAGCTCTCGCAGGGCCCGGCGCAGGCTGTCGTCCGGGTGGGCAAAGCACGCCACCTCGACCGCGACCTCCATGTACTCGCGCATGGGGTACTTATTGAACGCCACGTAGGTGCCGCGCCCAGCGGTGCCGCCCGCCTTTTCGGCGGCCCGCACGAAATCCATGAAGAACATCCCGCGCACCGTCGCGTCGGCCGGCGTCGCGTTGATCATGCCAACGACGTCCAACGCCGCTTCCCAGTCCGGCTCCTCGAACCCACCCACCTCGTTTCGGGGTACCACGTCTGGCCGCGCAGGACAACGTTCGCGTCGTCGCCCCCTAATCGACCCCGGCCCGAAGTCTGGCTAGCTCGGCGCGCAGCTCGGGAGCGGCGGTCGCCGGAAGCCGGCCGAGAGCCTCGTCGGCGCGGCTGGCAAGCGCGTCCGCTTCGGCCTTGGACGCGACCGAGGCCGCGAGCAACACCGCGGCTCGAGCGTGCACTCGTTCGTCGCAATGCTGCTCGGCGCAGATGGCCAGCGCTTGCCGCAGGTGCTGGTTGGCCACTTGCTCGTCGTCCTGCGACTGCGCCAGCCCCACCAGCGACGCCGACACGGACGGGTGCGTGGCTCCCAGCCGCGAGGTTCGAATCTCCCGGGCCCGCTCGAACTTCGCGGCCGCCTCGGGCTTGTGGCCTTGCTTGAGCAGCACGTTGCCCTGACTGGTCAACCCGTGGGCCACGTTGGGATGATCGTCGCCGTAAAACTCTACCCAGACCGCCACCGCCTCGTCGAGCAGCTGCTTCGCTTCCTCGAGTTCATCGTTGTCGGCGAGCATCTCGGCCAGGTTGTTGAGCATGTCGCCGCGCTGGGGGTGGTGGGTGCCGTACCGACCTTCCACGGCCGCCAAGGCCCGGCGAAAGGTCGCGATGGCCTCGGCGTTGCGGCCGAGCGACGCCTGCGCCAGACCGAGGTTGTTGAGCAACAGATGCTCCTCCGACCGGGCCTCTTCGTGTCGGCCGCAAACCTCGAGCCCACGCTCGAAGTACTCGATGGCGCGCTCGTGATCGCCCACCGTCCACTGCAGAACCCCCATGTCGGCGAGCGCCCCGGCCCGCGCCTTGGGCGGTGTCCGCCCCGCGATGCCGTCGAGGACCCGGCCCCAGATGAGCGCGTCGTCGGTCTTCGACAAGTCGTAGGCGTTCAGGAAGATCAGGTTGCCGGTCGCACTGGCGGCAATCTCGATCTCGCCCGCGTGCGAAGCCGTTACGAAGGCTTCCTCCAGGTGTTCTTTGGCCTCGCCGTAGCGACCGGCGCGGGCCAGCCCGTTGCCCTTCAGGTTGAGCGCCGCGGCCAGCAGCGGGCCGTATTCGAGGGGCCGGGCGCGTTCGACCAACGTGGTCGCCTCTGCCAGGGCTCGCTCGTACTTGCCGGCCGAATCGAGCGCGCTGGCGACCGCGAGACTCTCGCGGCCCCTCTCCACAGCGTCCGCTACGACGGGGTCGTCCGGCGGCGGCACCGCCGCCTGCAGCGCCCGTACGTCGCCGCAGCGATCCAGACTCGGCAGCTCCGAAGCGACCCGCGGTGCCTGCCTGATCATCGCCTCGTCGGGGCTGGAGTACACCTGGACCATCGCCCGCAGCGGCCGAAGCCGGTCGAGCAGACACATCATGCGCAGGTCGTAGGCAGCCTCCGATTGCGACCCGTCGACAAATGTCGCCCGGCAGGTCTCGACTTGCTGCGACTGCCAGGCGCGCGCGAACGTGCCGACGTCCTGTTCGACCCGGCCCCACGCGTTGCCGGCCAGCGGTGACTTCGACGCGGAAAACGCACTCTCGAGACCGGACCGGGTTTCGTCGTCCCAAACCCCCTCGAGGTATCGCTCCGGTGCATCGCACGGGCCCGCGTCGCTCTGCTGCCCGGCAAAGCCGACCGCGGCGGCGACAGCGGCCGCCACGACGCCCGCCCCCAGCTGGGCCAGGCGGCGACGTCGGCGTTCGGGCGCAACAGAGGCCCGCCGCAGCTCTCGCAGCAGGTCGTTCATCGACGGCCAGCGCTCCTCCGGGTCGGCGCGCAGCGCGCGATGCAGCACGTCCTCGAGCCGGCGGGGCCCGGCCGGAAACTGCTGATGGACGACACCGCCGAGCTTGGCCTGGTGAATCGCGCGCGGTCCCGCCCGCTCGGCGAGCGCCGCAAACGGCCACGCACCCGTGAGCGCTTCGTACAGCGACAACGCGAAGCTGAACTGGTCACTGCGCGAGTCGACCCGCTGGCCGGCCTCGTGCTGCTCCGGCGCCATGTACCGCGGGGTGCCCATCAACGCGCCGGCGTGGGTGAGCTTCTGATCGAAGGTAATCGGCGTGAGCTCCGACCACTCGTCGACCTCGGCGTCGTCATGGCTTGCTTCGGGCTCTTCCGAGTCGACGGCGGCCAGGCCGAAGTCGATGACCGTCGCGTGCCCGCGCTCGTCGATCAGGACGTTTCCGGCCTTGATGTCGCGATGCACCAGCCCCTGTTCGTGGGCCGCCACCAGCCCCTTGCCGGCGTCGAGGTAGGCGTCGAGCACGTCTCTCCACTCGCGGCCCTCCTGCCAGGTCTGAAGCGGGGTTCCCTCGACCAGGTCCATCGCCACAAACACGTCGCGCCCCAGCGTGCCCACGTCGTAGACGGCCACGATGTTCGCATGGCGAATCTTTGCCAGGGCCTGAGCCTCGCGGAACAGGCGTCGCTGCGCGTTGGTCCCGCCGATGACGGGCCTGACGATCTTGAGCGCCACGTGGCGGTCGAGCATGGGGTCGTACGCTCGATACACGACGCCCATGCCCCCAGAACCGATTCGGTCCTCGAGCACGTAGCGACCGAACTCGCGGCGGCCGCCGGCCTCGGCCTGCGACCGCTGGGGCGACGCTCCGCCCGCGCTCCCGGTTGCCGAACTCGGCCGGGCGGACTCGGCATCGTCGCTCGAGCCGACCGGGTACTGGGTGGCCGCGTACTCGACGGGCTCGTCGACACCGCGCAGCTCGCCGGTATCAGCCAGCGTGTCGTCGGTCGCCAATCCAGCGCCTCCGCCCTTGGCGAAGCCGTCCCCCATGCCCTCATTGTGACAGCTGACGGGCTGTTTGCTCCCAGCAGCGCAGGCGGCGGTCGAACGAGGCGGCTACCAGTGCGAGTTCCTGCGCCGCGCACGCACATCCGCCGACTCCAAGCCGACACTTTCGCCGCTCCGAACGCTGCCGTACCCTGGTAGTGGGGCATGGAAAGACCGGGGGGAGAGGAGACCGATCTCGACGATTCGGAACTCCAGGCAACGGTTACCGGCGCGGGGCCTCGAGTTGCGCCCGGCGCCCTGAGCGCCGGCGAGCAAGTCGCGCGCTACACCGTCGTCGGCGAGCTTGGGCGCGGCGGCATGGGCGTCGTGTACCGCGCCTACGACCCGGAGCTGGACCGGATGGTCGCGCTCAAGCTGCTGCCCGTGGGCGCGGAAACCGACGACGCGTCCTCCGCGGCTCGCGACCGACTGCGCCGAGAAGCCCAGGCGCTGGCGCAGCTTTCCCACCCGAACGTGGTCGCGGTTCACGACGTCGGCGACTGCGACGCGGGAGTCTACGTCGCCATGGAGCTCGTCGAAGGCGAGACCGTGCGCGACTGGAGCCGCGCCGGCGAACGCGACTGGCGCGATGCCGTCCGCGTGCTGGCGAGTGCCGGCCAGGGACTCGCTGCCGCCCATCGAGCCAACCTGGTCCACCGCGATATCAAGCCCGCCAACATCATCATCGCGGCCGACGGTTCGGTCAAAGTGATCGACTTTGGCCTCGCCCGAGCCACCGAGGATTGGCTGGCTGACAGCGGCGCCCACGACGACGTGGCGGTCGCGCGCCAGACGCCGCTGCCGGCCCGCGACGACGAGCCGTCGCCGAGCGCAACCGACTCGGGCAGCACCCCGCTCGGTTCCAACCTCACCCAGACCGGCGCGGTCATGGGCTCACCGCGCTACATGTCCCCCGAGCAGCACCTGGGCCGACCGGTCGGTCCGGCCAGCGACCAGTTCAGCTTCTGCGTCACGCTCTACGAGCTGCTGTATCGCCAACCGCCGTTTGCCGGCGACACCCGCGCCGAGCTGACGGTCCAGGTCACCCAGGGCAAGCTGCGCGAGCCGACGCACGGCGCGGCGATTCCGTCGCGCATCGCCAAAGCTCTCCGCCGCGGACTTTCGACGCAAATCGAAGACCGCTACCCCACCATGGACGCCCTGCTCGAAGACATCACGGCCGACCCGTGGTCGAAGCGACGCTGGCTGGTGGCGGCGGCACTCGCCGTGGTCGGTATGGGCGCGGCCGCGTGGATCGGCGCCAGCGCCGGCGACGCGCCGGCCCCCCTGTGCAACGCCGGCGCCGAGCGCTTTGCCGCGGTTTGGAGCCCCGAGCGCGCGCAGGTTCTCGAGCAGGCGTTCGTCGCCAGCGGCAACCACCACGCGGCCTCGACCTCGGCCCTGGTCGGCGAAGCCATTGCGCGCTACGGGCAACGCTGGGCAGAGTCGTACACCTCGGCGTGCGAAGCGACCCACGTGCGCGGCGAACAGTCTCCGCAGCTGCTCGACCAGCGGATGCGCTGCCTGGACCGCGGGCTGGACCGGACCGATAACCTGCTATCGACTCTCGAGTCGAGTCCAAGCGCCGAGATCGTCGACAGGGCGGTGCAAATCGTTGGCGCCGAAGCGTCCCCCGTCGATTGCCTCGGCGATCCCTCGGCGCTCATGGCCGAGACCGCGCTGCCCCGCGACCCGGCCCAGCGCACGAAGATCACCGCCGCGCGCGCGGCTCTCGACCGTGGTCGCGCCGCGTTCGCCGCGGGTCGCTACGACGAGGCGGTCGCGACCTTCGCCAAGGTGGTGCCCGACGCGAACGCCCTTGGGTTTGCTCCGCTTCAGGGTGACGCCAGCTACTGGCTCGCCCGGGCCGAGCAACACGCCGGGCGCCCGGCCGACGCCGAGGCGCGCCTGCGCGAAGGCTTCGAGCTCGCGGCAAAGACGGCCGACGATTGGCTGGCCGCGAAGATGTGGATCGCCCTGCTCAACACCATGCGCCAGGACCAGGCTCGCGCCGACGCCACGTTGGCCCTGGTCCCGTTCGTCAAGGCGGCGATCGTGCGCGTCGGAAGCCCGGCCGAGCTCGACCTCGAGCTCACCAACCTGCTGGGTATTCTGCGAGTCAGCCGGGGCGACTACGAGGGCGCCAGGCCCTTGTTCGAACGCCGCCTCGAGCTCGCCGAGAAGCGCTACGGGGCCGACCACCTCGACTCCGGCATGGCGCGTACGAATCTCGGCCTGCTGCTCTACTACCAGGGGGAGTACGACAAGGCCCGCCTCCTGCTGTCGAGCGCTCTGCAAACCCTGCGCAAGCGGGTCGGCGAAGAACACCCGTCGACATCGACGGTGCGGATGAACCTGGCCATTACCCTGCGCGGCCTCGAAGACCTCGACGGAGCCATCCGCGAGCTCGAGCAAGTCGTCGCCGTTCGCAAACGGTCGCTCGGCCCGACTCATCCAAAGACCGGAACCGCCCTGCAAAACCTCGGCGACACCCTGGTCGAGAACCGATCGCCAGAGCCGGCCTTGCCGATTTTGCGCGAGGCCCTCGCCATCGTCGAGCAGGCCCACGGCCCGGACCACGTCGAGGTCGGGTGGCCGCTCGTGAGCCTGGCCAAGGCCCTTCGCAGCACCGGCGCTTTCGGCGAAGCCAAAGCGCACCTCGAGCGGGCGCTCGACGTACGCGGCGCCGCCCTGGGCGCCGACCACCCCGACGTCGCGGCGGTGTTGCACCACCTGGGCGCCGTGGCCGACGACCTCGACCAGGCCGACCAGGCCCGCCGCTACCTCGAGCGAGCCCTTCGCCTGCGCGAAGCCTCCCTCGGTCTCGACCACCCATCGGTCGCATCCAGCCGCCTCGCCCTGGCGGAACACCACCTGCGCCACCGGCGCCCCGCTGAGGCCGTGCCGCTGCTCGAGGCCATTCTCGCCATCGAGAACCTCACCGAGGCGACTCACGCGCTCGCGGGCTTCGGCATGGCCCGGGCGAAATGGCAGCTGGGCAGCGACCGACCGTGGGCCCTTCGCACGGCGCGCAGCGCCCGCGCCGTGCTCGACCGGCAGGGCCGCGATGCCGATGCCCGCGATATCGCCAACTGGCTCGCGAGCGTCTCGCCGCCGTGACGCCGCGGCAGTGCGGCGGCGCCACCGACCACGAGCGCTGAACGCGCCCGACCGGCGCGCCCGGTCCGCGACGCTTCCGCTCCCGGAAACGCCGCGGTCGCAGGCGCGTCACGGCACGGTCACGGCGCGACGTTGCGCCAGGTTCCGTCGGCGGCGAGACAGGCAGTGCCGTGGACCTCGCTCGGTTGGCCGTCTACGTACGCCAGCAGCGTGTAGTCGCGGCAGGTCTGCGACCGAGACCTGTACGTCCGCATGGGCGTGTAGTGGTACTCGACGCCCGACCGCGGATTGACCCACACTTCGGTCTCGCGGTCCTGGCGATAGCGCAGCGCATTTGCCGCCCGCTCGCGGTCGGCTCGCTCGAGCTGCGCCCCGACGTCGGCTCCGATGGCGGCCCCGGCGACGGCACCGACGAGGGTTCCCGCCGTGCTCCCGCCGGTGAGAGCGCTACCCGCCAAACCGCCCAGAGCAGCGCCCGTAAATGCGCCGCCGGTCGCGTTGCGGGCGCACCCGGTGACGCTACCGACTAAAGCCGCGGCTACCAGTATCGTCTTCCAGTTTTTTTTCATCGTGCCCTTGCTACGCGGCCGGCGGCGGCGAGTTACCGAAACCGCCTTATAGCGGCCGTTTTCGATGCATTTGGCACGTAGCCCGCGGCTGCTGCGTCCTACCGATCCGCCCGGGTCTGCCGCGTCGTTCCTGGTACAAAGATGCGCACTTCCCGGCCCCATACCGCCACGCCCGCCCGCCGCCTGGCGCGGCCTTCTACCGTGGGGCCAGCGCGGCCGCAGGATCGGGCGCAGCGAGGAGAACGCGAATGACGACCGAGCCCAAAACCTTCGAACAACGGGCCTTCGATACCTTTGCCGAAGGCGTTCGGCGCCCGTTCGGCGATGTCGACAGCGTGCTCGACTTCGCCAAGACGTTCTACCGCTACGAGGATTTTCAGTCGTTCATCGATCGGCTTCAAGGCGACGCGCGCGTGGTCGACTTGCTGGTCGAGCGCCCGCCGCTCGGCATTTCCGAAGGCGACGTGCAGGCCAGCCCGGACGGGTCCCTGGGCGCCGCCCTTCGCGACCGCCACGGTGACTTTCCGCTTATCAGCTTTCAGTTCGGCGGCAGCCCGGTGCAGACGTTCATCGTCTGCCACCTGCTCGAGACGGCGCCCCTGTGGAACGCCGTCCTCGATACCGACCCCGACGACGACACCCGCCTGCTGCTACTCGCGTTCTTCGCGGCACAAATCCCCATGGCCGGTCTGCTCGCGCTGCTCGCCAAGAACCTGTCGAAAGTCGGCCTGGAGCGATTCGACCGGCACGACGCAGCCATGGCCTCGCTGGCCCAGGGTTGGACCCTCGGGCGACGCGCGCGGCCGCTGCTCGCCGCGGACTGGAAGGCCCTCATCGCGCGGCCCATCGACGAAGTCCGACGCGACTTCGGCATCTCGGAGACCGACGTCGCCATCAATCGCCGGTGTTCGGCCGAGTTGCGCACGACCGAGCCGGTGCACGCCGAAGGCGTCGACATCGACGCCTTTCTCGAGGCGATGGGCACCATCGTGCTCATGCCCTACGGCTCATCGGGGTTCGAGGCCGGGCAGAACCTGCGCGCCGCGCTGGTCAACACCCGTCGCGCTCTCGAGCTGATGGCGACCCTGGTCCAGGACCCCGAGCTGGCCGCTCGGTTTCAGAGCCGGCCCCGCCTGGGCGACGTGGACTTCAAGGCTCTGCACGCGCTGCCAGCGGGCACGCTTGGGCGCGTCTACGGCGACCACATGCTCATCAAGGAGTTCGACCCGCCGCCCCCTGCCCTGGGCGACGACGCCGACTTTCCGCGCTTCTTCACCTCGCACATCGTCGAGACCCACGACGTGTGGCACACGGTCACCGGCGCAAAAACCGACAAAGCCGGCGAGTGCGCCCTGCACGCCTTCTACACCGGGCAGCTGCGACCGCTGCCGGTCCAGCTGGCGTATGTCGCCCGGTGCATTCTCAAGACCGCCATCGAAGACATGGACCGCGCGGTCGAACACATGGACGCCGTCGCGCGCGGGTGGCTAATGGCCCGCCAGGTCGGCTCGCTGCCCCTGGTCGATTGGCGGGCGCTGTTCGAAACCCCGCTCGCCGACGTGCGCGCTCGGTTCGACATTCCGCGCGGCGGCCTCGACGACGTCCCGCTCGACACCACCCCGGTGCTTGGCGGCCCGGACGCATCTACTCGTTGAACGCGTCAATGACCGCGTCGAGCACCCAGCGAAGCCGCGGCTCGGCGGCGAAGCGCGGGTGCCACAGGGCGTAGTAGACGGTCTCGGGCAGAGAAAGCGGCACGCGCCTGGTCACGAACGGGCCGTCGTTCACCAGGCGTCTGGCGACGCGCGACGGCACCGTCGTGACGCGCGACTCGCCGAGCACGGCCTCGCTGAGGAGATGAAACGACGACACGGACGCGCAGACGAAGCGCGACAGCCCGAGGCGATCGAGTTCGGCGTCGACCACGCCCGCTTCGTAGCCGAGAGGCGCGACCAGCACGTGGCTCGCCTGGGCGTACCGCTTGCGCGTTAACTTGACGCCCGCCAGCGGGTGGTTCTGGTGCATGACGCAGACGAACGGGTCGCTGTCGAGCTTCCTTTGCAGCAGCTGGTCGGGGGCGTGCCAGTTCACGGCGAGGAGCAGGTTGACCTGTCCGGCCTCGAGCTGGCGAATCGAGTAGTCGCGCGCAACCGGCAGGGTCACCAGGGTCATCCGCGGTGCCTCGACGCTGAGCCGACGGACGAGCGCGGGCAACACGCGCTCCAGCACCTCGTCGGTGGCGCTCAAGACGAACCGGCCCGTGAATGCGTCCGGCGACACCCGGTCACTGCTCGTGAGGGCGGCGGCGTGCTCGAGGATCGAACCAACCAGACCGCTGAGTTCGGCCGCTCGCGGCGTCGGCTGCATTCCGTCGCGCGTGCGCACGAACAGCGGGTCGTCGAACCACTCGCGCAGCTGGGCCAGCTGCTTGCTCGCAGCCGATTGCGTCACCCCCATGGCGTCGGCGGCGCCTCCCACACTGCCCCGATTCATGAGGGCTTCGAAGCACTCCAGAAGCGGAAGCCTTCGAATATTCCCATTGCTCATATCTGCGATTCTAACCATTCCCTTTTCGACATCGCAACCAGGGCGTATCCCTGGGTTGCAGGCGGGCCGCCACGGTGGCGAACCGCAGAAAGGAATGGACATGAAGCTCTTCTACAGCCCCGGCGCTTGTTCTTTGGCCACCCACATCGTCCTGCGCGAGCTCGGCCTGGAGTTCGATCTCGACAAGACCGACACCGCTTCGGGCCGGACAGAGTCCGGTCTGAGCTTCCGGACCATAAACCCGCTCGGCTACGTGCCGGCGCTCGAGACCGTGGATGGCGACGTCATCACCGAGAACGTCGCCATTCTCCAGTTCCTTGCCGACCGCCGCCCCGACCGCAAGCTTGCGCCCGCCCACGGCACCCTTGCGCGCACGCGGCTGCACGAGCTGCTCAACTTCCTGTCGTCGGAGCTGCACAAAGCCTACGGGCCGTTTTTCTCCGGCAAGGAGCTCGACGCCGACAGCCGTGCCGCGGTCGAGGAAAAACTCGCCCGACGCGTGGGCGCGGTCGAAGACCGGCTTGCCGACGGGCGCGACTACCTGCTCGGCGAAACTTTCGGGGTGGCCGACGCGTACGCCTTCGTGTTGTTGAACTGGTCGTACGGCGTCGGCTTCGATCTGTCGCCGTGGCCGCGGGTCGAGCGCTTCGTCGCCCGCGTAAAAGCGCGCCCCACGGTGCACAACGCCATGCTGGCCGAGGGTCTCATTGGCCAGAAAGCCGTCGCGTGAGCGCCCGATCGGCCGTCGAGGACGTGGTCCAGACCTACTTCGACGGATTGTTCTTTGCCGACGTCGACCGATTGGCGTCGGTGTTCCACCCGCGAGCCGTGTACGCGACCGCCGACGAAACCCCGGCCCTGATTCGCTCCATGGACGAGTACTTTCGCGTGGTCGCCGCCCGGCAGTCGCCCGCATCTCGCAACGAGTCGCGCCGGGACCATGTCGACTCCGTCGAGTTCGCCGGTCCCAACACGGCGCTCGCCCGCGTCCGCTGCTCGATCGCCGACCGCGACTTCGTCGACCTGCTCACTCTCATCCGCGTAAACGACCGATGGCAGATCATCGCCAAGGTCTTTCAAATCAGCGAGCAGCCCCGTCAACCACAGGAGAGTCAGTAGTGCCGTACGTCAATATCAAGGTCACCCGCGAAGGTGTGACCCCCGAACAAAAGGCGGACCTCATTCGGGCAACCACGGATGCCCTGGTGCGGGTTCTCGGCAAGGACCCGGCAACGACGTTCGTCGTCATTGACGAGGTGGACCTCGAAGCGTGGGGCGTGGGCGGCGTTCCCGTGGACGCCTACCGACGGGGTGCGCCAAAGACGGGCTAGCGGGCAGGGCCCCCTGGGGCGACGACCACCTCCAGGTGTGGTCGTCTGTCCCGGGCCGGGCATGATCCGGTGCCTCAAGGCCCCGCACTGGAGGGCGCCCCCTGGTCTACCGAAGCCAGCTGGGGCCCCTGAGCCCAGCCCCTCTTGCCTAACTGGCTACAATTAAACTCACGCGCGACGCGGCACGCAGCTTGAAATGGAGCTTGTTGTACCCACCAACGCAAGGTCAGTCGTTCCATGCCCTCACGCCCCCTCCCCGTTTTCCGCCTCCTGCCCGCCGGCTTCGCGCTGGCCCTGAGCGCGTGCGCGAGCCCGGCCCCGGCCCCCGCCGGCGACCCTGTCGCCGACCAGACGCCCCCGGTCGCGGCCCCGACCCGGAGCAACGTGCGCCGGGTGCCCGTGCCCTACGGAACCAGGCTGTCCTGCGACGAGCTGCTTGCGCCGGGCGCGGTCGGCTATCACATGGGCCGCGAGGTGGCCATCGAGCCCAGCGACGTGATGGACCCGGAAGCGACCGCCCGGTGCTGGGTCACCGAAGACGAGTCGACCGCCGCAAGCCGACGACGACACACGGCGCGGCAACAACGCTCGCGGCCCTCGGCCCGCGTGTGCCACGTGACCGTTTACTGCTCGTACATCTACGACGAAGAGACCGAGCGCAACAAGTGCTCGGCCGCCGAAGGAGCCACGTCGCTGGCACTCGGCGCCACCGCGTGCCGCTACGACTCCCCGCGCAAGGTCGATATGCTCGACGCCGACTCCCAGTGCCGCGTCGTGGTGCACGCCGCGAGCAACGACATCGACGTGGCCACGCTGACCACCTGTGCCGCCGCCGCGGCCGCCGAGTTGAGCCCGGGGCGACTGCGCCCCGACCACCAGACCATCGCGGCCGTGAACTAGGGCCCTGGCCCACGCCGCCGTCCACCGGCGTGAAAACGCCACGGGCTGCGCGCCCCCGCGCCCGACGGCACGTATTGGCGGCCACTTGCGGCTCACCGCGGGCCCCTCGCGCGCTGGCGCCGATCGGATTCCCGCGTTTCAATAGGCGCCATGGAGCCGACCGAACCGGAAAGCCCTTCCGCCCCGCCCCCGCCCGAAGACATCGAGGCCCTGCGCCGAGAGAACCGCGAGCTCAAGGCCCGCCTCGACCGCATCGAGGCCCAGCGCCAGGCCAAAAGCGACGTCCGCAAAAAGTCGCTGCGCATCGGCTGGGGCGTGCTGGTACCGATTCTCGACCGCCAGCGCGTGGTCCGGTCTTTCGGCGAGCTGTCCAACCAGGTGATTCGGTTTGCGAACCCGAACGACCAGCCCGAGCCCCGAGAGCTGGCCGAGAGCGCCAGAGAGTTCCTCAGCAACTGCGTGCGCTTTGCCGTGCGGCGGCGCCTGTTTTTCGCCATCTTTGCCTTGCTGGCGGCGGCCGTGCCGGCGATTCAGCTGTGGCTGGTGCTGCAGCAAAACCAGATCGTCCAGCAGCAAAACGAATTCTTCGAGATTCAGGTCTACGACATCGTCGCGAGCTCGATGACAACCGAAGGCGGCGACTCGGGCAAACGCCAGATGGCGGGCCTGCTGCTCGCCAACGCCGACCCGACCTTTCTGCACAACGTCGTGCGCGAGCTGTTCGACCCCACCGTCGGCAACGTGCTGACCGCGGACCTAGCCAAGCGCGCCCCGAGGGAAGCGACCTATCGCGGGCCGCTGCTGCGCGCCCTGGCCCGCGGGCTGGTCAACCAGCGCGCCGACCGCGACGACGACGACATTTACGCCCAGGCTCGGCCCAGCCTCGAGCTGGTCTACCTCGACAGCGCCGAGCGGCTGCCGCGGCTGCTTCGCTGGAGCCGGGGCAATTCCGCCGACGCCGCGGGCGAGGCGGGCGTCCACTACTACATCGAGCAGCTCGGCGAGGTGCTTCGCGAGCACAGCCGGCTCGCCCGCACCGTCGACGAAACCAACGAGTTCTACGCCAGCGCCGCACCGCTGTTTGCCGCACTGGCGCGCGTTCGCGCCGGTACCAGCCCGCTGGATGAAACGCTGGGCTACAACCTCGAGCACTTTCTCATCGACCTGGCGCAAGCGCCGGAGTTCGGCGCTCCCGAGGTGGAGTTGGGCAAGAAAGACCCCAAGGCACTCATTGCCCGGGGCCTCGAGCGACTGTCGGCCGGCCTCGAAAAGCACAAAATCGATGTGGCGCAGCTCGGCGCTTTCGTTGGAGCATCAACGCCGTGATGGGTCGCCCCCTGCCGGTCGTCGTCGCTTTGGCTTTGTGGGCCGGTGCCCCCGCGTGCGGTGGCTCGCCGGCGCCCGCCCCAACGGCCGCGCCGCCCCCCGTGGCGCAACCGGCTGCGGCGCCGGCAACGACCGCCGACGATCCCGAGGCGTTCGTTGTCGACGGCCCGGTGCGCATCGCCGAAGCCGCGCCGGCGCAAGGGACGTCGGAAGCGCCGGCGGCTCCGTCGGCGGACGGGGCTCCGGCGCTCGAAACGACCGTCCGCCGCGACGCCCTCGAGCTGTTGTTCGGATCGGACTGGGCGGCGGTGCTCGCTCTTCCGAGCGCCGACCGGCTCACGATTGTTCGCGGGTCGACCGACGGCGAATCGCCCAGCGAGACCGCGCAAGTACGCCTGACCGCCAGCCAGGTCGCCGCGCTCCTGTCCGAACCGCCGGCGCGCCAACCGCTGCCCGCGAGCCCCGAGCCGGTTCGCGAGTCGCTCGAGCCGCTGCTCGAGCGCGCCTGGCAGCACCGCCTCTGTGAACTGCGACGGCAGCACGGGCTGTCGACCGCCCCCGCATGCCCGGCGGTCGACGACCTCGGGGAGGCGGTCACGGCGGTGGCGGCGCGCCTCGAGCTCACGGCCACCACGCCCAACCCGATTCCGCTGCTGAAGGCCGACGGCACCGTGCGCCTCGCCCAAACCCCGCTCTTCTTCGCCGCCTGGACGGCCACCGGCGACACCGTGGGCGCCGCGGCGCGACCGCTCGCCGGGGTGCATTTGGCGCACCCCGACAACGGCGAGCTCGCGGCGACGAGCGACGCCATCGGACGGATTCAGTTCGCCGCGCTGGCCCGGCCCCTGGCCGAGCCGCTGCAGACGGGCCCCCTCGCCTTCGAACTCGACCGCAGCCAGCTCGCCGGCCCGCTGGCCCCCTTCTGGCCCGCCACCCGTTTAACGATCGACACGCGCAACCTCGATCCGGGCCGCACCCTGGTACACAGCGCCGAACGCCGCGACGGCGCCGCGATCCCGCCGATCGTCGCCGGTCTCGTGGTTGAGGGGCTGCGCGCGAACCGCCCCGGCTTGCGAAGCCTGCCGCAAAAGCCCCGCGCGGCGGCCGACGCTCTCGCCCTGTCCCGGCCCGCCCGGCTCACCGCCGATCAGCGAGCGTCCCTCATGGCCGACGACCTCGGCGTCGACTTCGTCGTGTTCGTGACCGTGGACAGCGACTACGCCAGCCGGCTGAACACCCACCGCAAGTGGTACGAAGCCCGAGCCGACATGCGCCGGTTCAACCTGTGGACCGGCGAGCTGGTGGCCAGCACCCAGACCGCCGCCTCGAGCTCCGGGCTCGGCGCCGGGCGCGCCGACCAGGCCGCGAGAAAAGCACTCGTGGCGCCCCTGCTCGACATCGTCGCCGAGTGGACCAAGCCGCAAGAGCCCCCGCGTCCCTCGCCGCCCCTCGCCGCCCGGAGCGCGCGCCGCCGTTGACCACCGAGCGTCCTCTGCGCCAGGCCTGGTCGTTCGTCCGGGCACACCGGTGGCATCTGGCCGCGGCGCCCGTCGCGGCGGTCACGGTCGTCACGCTCCTGCATGAACTCGCCCACGCCGCCCTGGTCTGGCTGCAGGGAGGCACCGTTCGCGAGCTGTCGTTTCTGCCAAGCGGCAGCTCGTACGGCTTCGTTTCCTTCGACCCGCCCGCGAGCGGCCTGTTCTTTTCCGAGCTCGTGTCCCTCGCGCCGTACGCCATGTGGTTCGCCATGGCCACGGCCGTAGCGCTCGTGGCTTGGTGGCGCTCGCAGCCTACGCGCTGGGCCCCGTTTCTGTTCGTGTGGGGCTACGCGGTGCCGCTTCTCGACGTCGCGAACGCGGCCGTCCCCTACGCGCTTGGCGGCAGCAACGATCTCAGCCAGGCCTTCGGCCCGGCCGAGCAACTCGGACTCGAGCTTGTGTGGAGTGCCCTGGCGGTCTTGACCGGTGCCAGCGTGCTGGTCGCCTACGCCATCCAGCGGCGCCTGTACGGGCCTCGTTCGCTCGGCGCGGTGGCTTTCGCCATCGTCTCGGTGACAGCCGGCGGCGGCCTCTTGGTAGCGATCACGGCGATCGGCGCGCTTCTGTAGCGCCGGCGCGGGCGAACGTCAGTCCGCGCAGACCGCCGCGCAGTCTCGCGCGGCGGCCGCCGGGTTCTGGTCGCTACGGCTGGGGAACTCCGCCGAGGATCTCGATGACCTTGTCATCGATGGCCTTTTGCTCGGCGTTGTCTCCGTACTGGTCCCACAGCGTCATCTTGCAGTCTTCGTCGACCGTGATGAGCGCGTGCTCGTGCTGGTAGAACACGTCGCCGGTGATAAACGTGACCGTCTCGACGTAGCGCAGACTGATCTCGTCGCGGCTCACGCGCGCAACGTGATTGATATCGAGATCGATGTCGATCAGCTGAAACGCGCCCGCCCAGTACTCGGGGCCGCTGATAACCGTGTTCGTGTCGATACCGTTGTGCAGCTTGACGAAACCGGGGGCGTAGCCATCGGCCGCGCACGCGGCGTCTTCGCTCTGCACGCACTCGAGGGTTTCCAGCACCGCGCGCACCGGTCGCCAACAGAGCCGTCCGAAGACCTCCTGCTGATCGACGGCCGGCTCGACGACGTCGAGTTCGTCCGCGGTTTGCTCGATACATCCACTGCAAATGAGAATCGCCAACAAGGCGAATAGCTTGTTTCGCACGTCCAATACTCCTACGTAGCGGCGCGCGCACGCGGGCACACCATCGCGCCCACCGTCGATCGCAAAGCGATCACAGCGCGCCTGTTGCGACACTGACTACGACATCGGTTGACCGCTCGGCAAGCACCGACGGTGTGTTCGGTTCGCCCCGAGTCGGTTGATCGATCCGAGGCGCGACTCGCTGGTAACCGACACGTCGACTCCTCGTTCACTCTCCGTGAGAGCGAACCACAATGGCCGTTTGCCTCGGCCGGTCGGCGCGAAAGCGAGTTCGCGTTCGAGTTCGCTACGGCGTCGCCGTGGGAGAAACGACGTCGACCGCACCGTCCGAGCGCACGTAGAGAACGCAGGGCAACGTCGCGGCGCAGGCGACCTCGACGGAAACTTCACCAAGCGTCGACACGTAGCTCCCGGGCTCGAGAACCGCCGGGCTCGCTGCCCCCGAAGCGCCGTACTGCAAACGCCCCTGCACCACGACGGCGCGCAGGCGCCCGGCGTCGCTTCGAAGACGGCCGGTGAACTCGGCCGGAAGCCGCAGCAGCATCCCGGTTGGCCCGCTTTTCCCTGCGCCGCCCCAAAGCACCGCCCGCTCGATGCCGTCCGACGAAGAACTCCAGGCAATGGCGCCTGGCTCGAGGTTCTTCGGCCGCTCTTTGCCCTCGAACGCCTTGTCCACCGGATAGACGAGATAGGGCCCGTCGTCGATTTCGATGTAGGCGAGCACGTCCGCGCCCCGGGCGGCGGTGATGTGCACGCCCCCCTCTGGCTGCGTCCAGTAGGACCCGGGCGGCATCCACAGGTACTCGGCGTCCGGCGCGTCGTTGTGAATCGCCCCGCGAATCACAACGCCCCGATAGGCGACGTTGTGAACGTGCGGTGGCGACTCGAAGCCGTCGATGGCGTGAAACAGAAACCCCGTGGGGCCGCGCCCCTGGCGGTTTCCCCACAGCGTCGCCGCCATGGGGCTCTTGTCACCTCGGGCCGGGTTGAGCTGCTCCCAGTCCGCGTCCTGGGCGAGGACGAGCGCCGGTTCCTTGCGCTCGCTCGCCGTCGGGCCGTCGGCCGCCGGGCTCTCGGCCGTTTGGCTGTCGGAAGCGAGATGACCGCTCGCCGGCGCAGCGGACCCGGCGGGCCCACAGCCGGCTGCGGCAATCAGCAGGGCAAGTACGGTCGTTCTCATCACGTTGCTCACGCGCTCTAGCAGACTCGCACGCGGTCCGCAGCCCGGCGCGCGGTCAAGCCGTCGGAATGTCGTCGCCCTGTCGCACGTCGATGCGCCCATCCTCGGCGAAATGGACGTCGAATACGGGCAAGCCACCGGCAAGCGCTTTGAGCGTCGCCAGCGCCTGACTGCCGCCGAGCTCGGGAATTAGGGTCTCGAGCTTAGCCCCGTCTTGCTTGCCAATGGGCAACAGGCTGTTGACCCGGGTGCTGAGAAACTGCGCGGTCTGCTGGCGCAGGAACGTCACCACCTGCGGGTGATTGACGAACATCTGCACGCCGCCGATGGACGGCGCGACCATGGGCACCTCGGTAAAGGGCCACAGCTCGCCTTCGACGGTCACGTTGACGACCGCTCCCTCGGCGTGATCGCCACCCAGAACCACCCACTCGAGATCGGCAGCTCCCGCCCAGAGTCCTTCGTAAAACGACACGAAGAACTCGGTGATCAAGCCCGGGCGAATTCCGTACGTGTCGGCGTTGAGCAACGCGAGCTTCACGTGACCGCAGCCGACGTGGTCCGGCTGCACGAGGTGCTCGAGCAGCGGCTTGCGCAGCGCCTCCGGCGGCCGCCGCAAAAAGCGCTCCCAGTCGTCGATGGTCTGCAGCGTCTCAATGGCGCTGGCCAGCCGGGTGTCGCCTCGCAGCGACCGCGCCAGCCGGTTGAGCGCGTGGTTGTCCGTGTGCAGGTAGATGCCGCCGAACGTGTCCGCGAATGCGCGGGTGAGCTCGGGGACGCGGGCCAGCTCCACCTGGCGTCCCGAGATCTGCTCCGCCGACGCGAGCCCAAGCAGCAGCTCTCCGGCGTCGCCCCCCGGCGTGCCGATGATGGCGCGGTCCTCGCGACCGTCCACGCAAGACGTCTGGCTCGCCAGCAAGAACGCCGCGAGCTTGATGCGGCGGACCTTGGCAACGTCGCCGACGTGCATCTCGATCCGCCCTCGATCCAGGCGCCGCTCGCCCTTCGAAAACGTGAGTGGCCGCCCGTCGGAGCCGTGACCGGGCGCCGGCGCGTGCAACAGGTTGTCGGCGGCGACCTCGCGGGTCGCCGTAAAGCCTTCCTGTCGCCACAAATGCATGCCGCCGAGCATGGCGGCGACCGTGGTCATGCCGAGCGCGGCGAGAAAGCGCGCCCCCGTTGCGGACCGCCGCCCGTCGTCGCACACCAGAATCACCGGCGTGTACGCGGGCAAAAGGTCTCGAATCTCGCCGATGCGGCGAAACGGCATGCGCCGCACGCCCGGAATGTGCCCCGCCGGGCCAGAGAGCTCGGCCTCCTCCCGCACGTCGACCACCCAGACCCGGGGGCCGGCTTCGGCCACGAAAGACGGGGGCAGGACCGGCGTGCCGTCGGTCGTACGGTTGAGGTGGGCGGCCCAGTTCTCGCGCAGCAGGACGTCGGGATTCGAGAGATCGCTCAGCGGCATGGGCCGATCGTACGCGATTCACGCCCCACAGTTGCGCAATTGCGGAAGAAATAGCGCGTTGCGCCGAGCGTCGGCGCCGAGGGGCGTGGCGCCCGACGGCGTGCCCTCTCGGGGCCCGTGCTAGTCCCGGCCGGTAATCCGGGTGTCGGGCCGGTCCCACTCGAGGATGACCAGGCCCCGATCGCGGTCGCTGGCGAACACCAGCGGCCCCTTGGTCGCCTGAACGCCCCAGGTACCGTTTAGGCCCGTGCGCCGCGTCGAGGGCAGCGGGTCGTAGGAATCCACCTCGACCGGGTTCGCGGGGTCGCGAATATCGACGATGTACACGCCCAGCCCGTAGTACGAGATGTACGCGAAGTCGCCCTCGACCTCGACGTTGTGAATCACGTCGGAGTCGGTGCCGCGCTCGAACTTGTTGACCTGCCGAATGTTGCCGGGGTCGCTGATGTCGAACACGCGCATCCCGTCGGTTTCGCGCTGGGGCTTTTCGTCGCTGATGTAGGCGTAGTTGCCGTCCTTGCTCGGCCACGCGTTGTGACAGAACTGATTCGCGTACTCGTAGGACCCGAGAACCCGGGGAGCGCTCGGGTTCGTGATGTCGTACATGGTGAACCCGCCGTCGAGGTACGCGACGTAGATGCGGTCGTCACGCCCGTACACGTCGTGCACCCAGCCGTTCGGATCGGACACCTTGCCGACGTAGGCCGGGGCTTCGGGCGAGCCACCCAGTCCCTCGAAACCGGTCGAAAAGATGTGCACGCCTCGGTCGCCGAACGACGCCGAGCAGTACATGAGGGCGGCGTTTTCGTGAATCGTGATGTTGTGGCACATGCGCGCGCCGATATCGACGCCGTTGACGCCGCCGCGCAGGCTGCCGATGCGGGTCGTGTTGGCCACGTCGGAGACGTCGTAGATCTCGATGCCCGTCGCGTCGTCGCGGAACTCGTGGGACACGTACAGGACGTCGCCGAGGAACTCCACGTCGTTCTGAGTGCCAATGCCCGAGATGGTGAAGACCCGGCGCGGCGAGCGCGGGTTCGAGATATCGAAGAGGTACGTGTCGCCGGTCATCCAGCCAGCCACGGCCGCCAGGGTCAGGTCCGAGTTCACGGCCACGTCGGCAATGTTGCTTCGACCGCTCACGGGCAGGTCGGCGAGAAACTCGATCTCATCCTTGGCGACGAACAGCGCACTCGCCTCGACCCGGTTGGCGTCGGTCTGGCCGTTGGCATCGCGGGCGCGCACGACGAAGTAGTGCCGCAGGCCCTTCTCGACGGTGAGTCCGTCGATGGTGATCGACGTCGTGTCGCTGGTGTAGCTGGGTGTCGAGAAATCCTGGCCGCCGGCCTGGGTGGCGGCGAACACCTCGTAGCGAACCGGGCTGTCGCCGTCGGCGGGGTCCCAGGTCAGGGTAACGGTGCCCGGCGCCCCCATCGCGATGGTCTCGACGCCGTCGAACAACAGAGGATTGCCGTCGCCGTCGCCATCGCCGTCGCCGCCCGTGGTGTCGCCATCGCCGTCGCCGCCCGTGGTGTCGCCGTCGCCGTCGCCGCCCGTGGTGTCGCCGTCGCCGTCGCCGCCCGTGGTGCCGCCGTCGCCGTCGCCGCCCGTGGTGCCGCCGTCGCCGTCGCCGTCACCGCCCGTGGTGTCGCCGTCGCCGTCACCGCCCGTGGTGTCGGTTCCGCTGCCGTCGGGCCCCGACGGGTCGTCGCTAGAGCCGGTCGTATCGCCGCCGCAAGCGGCCAGTGACAGGGACAAGAACAGGGCGGGCAACGTGCGCAAAACCGACATGGCTCGCGCAGTTTTCCCCAATTTCGAGTCGCTGGGGCGAACCGTGATCAGCTGTCAAGAACGACCAGCGAAATCGCGAACTGCACGCATCAACCCGGCGACTATGCATTGCCTCGCGCGCGAGGTTTGCCGCGAAGAACGCCGAAACCTCAAGGTTCGAGAACGCTCCCACGGCGTCGCCGGAAACGCGGGGCTCGAAAGTTGCCCCGCACCGACCGCCGAACGAGGGCTCGACGCACGCCGCGCGCGCCGCCCCGGCTCGCCTTCGAGGGAACCGCCCCCGGCGTCATTCACCGGCGCCCGCGGCCGCGCGCGTTGCCGGCATTGTCGACCGACCGGACCTCGAGCTAGCGTGTGCCCGTGCTTGCCCCAGCTCGACAGTTTCGGCGCGGCGCGATTTCGCTGGTTCACGGCGATATCACGGCCCTCGACGTCGACGTGATCGTCAACGCCGCCAACGCGGCGCTGTGCGGAGGAGGCGGCGTCGACGGCGCCATCCACCGGGCGGCGGGGCCTCGCTTGCTCGAGGCCTGTCGCGCACTCGGCCCCGCGAAAGCCGGTGACGCCGTGTTGACCGAGGGATTCGAGCTGCAGGCCCGGTATGTCGCTCACGCCGTTGGCCCGGTGTGGCAAGGGGGCGAATCCGGCGAACCCGCGCAGCTCGAAAGCGCGTACCGCTCCAGCCTCGAGCGAGCTCGCGAGGTCGGAGCCAGGAGCATTGCGTTTCCGTGTATTTCGACCGGTGCCTATCGGTATCCCTTCGGTCAGGCGGCGAAGACCGCGATTCGAACGGTCGATACCCACATGGACCGTTGCGCGGTCGCCCGGGTCACGTTCTGCTGCTTTACCGAGTCCGATGTTCGCCGCTACGCGGTGGCGCTGGAGCAGTATTTCGGGCCTCGCCCCTGACGCGTCGACGGCCACGGCGCGCAGAGACCGATCTCGGGAGCGAAAACGGGAGCACTGAGCGCCCTCGGCTTGCTTCCGTTTGCCTACATCGTCAACCTGCGGCGCCGGCGCCGTCCCTTACCAGGCGGTCGAGAGCCGGCATCGTTTCCCCGAAGCGGCCACCTCGTTGCCGCGCAACAGGGCCGGAGCGGCCGCGAGACATTGCGCTACTCTGACATGGAGCATGGGAGGGACAACGTGGTGACCAAAGGTCCCGACGCGAGCACCGCGTCGGCCCCGTCCGACGCGCAGCGCGAACTTCGCGAAGTGCGGGCCGAGCTCGAGCAGCTCCGCTACGCCGTCGACCGCGGCATGGAGGGCTTCTCTTTGCACGACGCCGAAGGGCGCTTTACCTACGTGAACCGCTCCGAGGCCGACATGTACGGCTACACGGTCGAGGAATTGCTCGGTCAAACCTGGGAGGTTCTGTACGACGAAGCCCAGTTGGCCCTCATCCGGGACACCTACTTTCCGATCGTTGTGAACAAGGGCCAGTGGCGAGGCGAGCTTCTCGGTCGTCGCAAGGACGGTTCGAAGTTTCCGGTCGAGGTCTCGCTCACCCTCCTCAACGGGTGCGAGGGCAACCCGACGGGGTTGGTGTGCACCTGCAGCGACATCACGGAACGCAAGCTGGCCGACGACTCGGTGCGACAGCTGCAAAAGATGGACGCGGTCGGGCAGCTCACCGGCGGCGTCGCTCACGACTTCAACAACCTGCTCTCGGTCATCCTGGGTGAGCTCGACCTGGCGACCCACTCCCTCCCGGTCGGCACGCCCGCCCGCACCTCCATCGACCACGCCCTCGACGCAGTAGAGCGAGCGGCAACGCTCACGCAGCGACTGCTCGCCTTCTCGCGCAAGCAGTCCCTGGAGCCGACGCGGATCCAGCTCAACAGCCTGGTCTCCGACACCGCGGAGCTCCTGCGCCGAACCCTCGGCGAACGCGTACGCGTCGAAGTCAAGCCAGCGCCCGATCTCGGCGAGTGCATCGCCGACCCGTCCCAGCTAGAAAACGCGCTGCTCAACCTGGCCATCAACGCGCGGGACGCCATGCCCGGCGGCGGCACGCTCACTCTGCGCACCTCGTACGTCAAGGTTCCCGACGGGCTCGACAGACCGGCGGGCAACTTTGCCCGGGTCTCGCTCGAAGACACCGGCACGGGCATCGAAGCCGAGATGCTCGAGCGCATCTACGAGCCGTTCTTCACCACCAAGGCGGTGGGTGCGGGCAGCGGCCTCGGCCTGAGCATGGTGTACGGCTTCGTCATGCAGTCGGGCGGGCACCTGTCGGTCGACAGCGAGGTCGGGCGCGGAACCGAGTTCCACATCGATCTGCCGTGCGCGGGCACCCCGGATGCCTGCAAGGGCGAAGAAGAGCCGGCCGACGTCCGCCGCGAGCGCATCCTGGTCGTGGAAGATGATCCCAACGTGCAGCGAGTCGTGGTCGCTCAGCTAGAGCTACTCGGTTACGAAGTCGAAGCGGCCGGCGACGCGCGCGCGGCTCTCGATACGCTCAACGGCCCGCGAACGTTCCAGCTGCTCCTCAGCGACCTGGTGCTGCCGGGCGGCCGCAACGGCGTCGACCTGGCGCGCGAGGCGCGCAAGGCCCGTCCCGACGTTCGGCTGGTGCTGATGTCGGGGTACGCCGAAGGTGCCCTGACTGAAGACGCTCGCGAAATCGCCGACGCGCCGCTTTTGCACAAGCCGTTTCGCTCCGCGGACCTCGCGCGGTCAGTGCGGCTGGCAATGTACGGAGAATAGCCCGGTCCGCGGTGCCGGCACTGGCCTGGCGATTAACGCCGCTTCGAGCTGGCGCACAACCCACTTGCTCGCCGCTCTGTACAACCCAGAACGCAGGGTGTTCGTAGGCCACGAAACCGGCATGGCGCCACGGCCGGCACCGGGGCCGTCCGTTCAACGGGACGGCCCCCGTTTGCCTCGGTTCGTTCGACGCTGACCTAAGGGGCGGGCGTCTCCGGCTCCTCGGGCGTCTCCGGCTCCTCGGGCGTCTCCGGCTCCTCGGGGGTTTCCGGCTC